>Ga0256405_10000939_pt1 | contig 87610 bp, 75 predicted proteins | sample RumenRJG_02DNA_FD_189096 | JGI IMG/M metagenome (GOLD analysis project Ga0256405, IMG submission 189096) | Bovine rumen microbial communities from Lethbridge, Alberta, Canada - RJG_02 | ecosystem: Host-associated > Mammals > Digestive system > Stomach > Rumen | place: Canada: Alberta... | reverse complement strand
CCGAGTGCAAAGGTATAAAAAATAATTGACATATGCAAATTTTCGGGGAACAAAAATTCATCAGAAATGTGAGAAAATGAGTGTTTTGCGTGCGTAAGTGATTGATATGAACAAGAAGTACGAAAAAAGTATGCAAAAAAGTAAGAAAAATTTGCAGATGTGGAAAAAAAGTTGTACATTTGCAGCGGAAATCCTCACAAATAGATAACGAAACAACTTGTACCGCTATGAAAAAAGTTCTACTTACTCGTATCAATGCCATTATAGCCTTTCTGCTGACGGTTTTAGGATTTGGCAGTTGTAACCGCAATGAACCTGCTGAACCACGGGCAGCATACGGAGTTCCGTACGCAACATTCGAAGCCGCCGGTAAAATTACCAACGAGCAGGCGCAACCCGTAGAGAATATCAACGTACGTGTAATGTACCCAAGGGATCATTGGTCTTTTCTGGAGCAATATACTGACGCTGAGGGGGAATATCTTGTTTCTACAGACGCTTGTGAAGTCACCGATTCGGTTGACATTGTCGTCACGGACACGGCAGGCATCTACCAAGGCGATTCGGTACGCGTCAAGGTCGAATATGATCGTTCCGGCGTAGAAAAAGAGGACCATTGGAATGTAGGGAAAGGCCTTGTCTACCACGATTTCCAATTGAAGAAAAAATGAATTTCCGCCGTAAAATAGCTCTGTGGTTAGAGAAACTACGACGGAACAACCTAAAACAACTTCACCCACTTCGTCAGCTCTTTTGGGAATCGACGCTTCGTTGTAACGTCCATTGTCTACATTGTGGTAGCGACTGCATAGCATCCACAGAGACACCGGATATGCCGGCAATGGATTTTCTGCACGTTATTGATACAGAGATTACCCCGCATGTCGATCCGCACAAAGTGATGGTCATCATTTCCGGCGGTGAGCCTCTAATGCGCAAAGACTTGACAGATGTCGGTCGTGCATTGATGCAACGTGGTTATCCATGGGGTATGGTGACGAATGGTCTGGCACTAACGGAGAAGAAATTCCGCGAACTCAGGCAAGCAGGGTTACGTTCTCTTACTATCTCTTGTGACGGTTTGGAAGAAGACCATAATTGGCTTCGCCAGCATCCTTTAGCATTCGAAAGTGCCACACGTACCATTCGCCTCTGTGTTGCCGAAAAAGGTCTCGTATGGGATGTCGTCACCTGCGTCAACCAACGCACGATTAAGCATCTGCCCGCTATCCGTGATATGCTTTGGTCTCTCGGCGTTTGTGACTGGCGCGTGTTTAGCATCGACCCTATGGGACGCGCTGCTGAGAATCCAGAACTTATCCTTAGCGACGACCAGTTCCGTTATCTGATGGACTTCATTGTTGCCGAACGTGAAGCCGGGCGTCAGGTATCCTACTCATGCGAAGGCTATTTGGGAGAATATGAAGGCCGTGTGCGTGACCATCTTTACCATTGTGCAGCGGGTATTTCTATTGCTTCCGTTCTTATCGATGGTTCTATCTCCGCTTGTACCTCTATTCGCGGCAAGTACTATCAGGGAAATATATATCGCAACTCGTTCTGGGATATTTGGGAACATGGTTTCAAACCTTATCGCGACCGCACCTGGATGCGCCAACTTGAGCCTTGCAAAAACTGCAAAGTCTTCTCTTTCTGCGAAGGGAACGGCATGCATCTTCGCCGCGAAGATGGCTCGCTGATGCTCTGTCATTTGCATCGTTTAACACCGCATTCGTAGGGCAAAGAAAGAAGCATCGTAAAATTAGTCCTGTTGTATTTTTGTACGATGAGATTAGTTACTGAAAGAAACTGAAATGGACGCTGCCGTAGGTGCGGGTCTCGACATGGCGGGGATGGTCCGTGAAGTCGTTATCCTTACCATGCTCGAGGATAAACCAGCCATCGTCCTTGAGGTGGGGTAGTACGAGGTCGGGCAACTCAGCCAGACGCTCCAAGGCGTAGGGAGGATCGGCATAGATAACATCATAGCGCACGCGGTCGGCACTAAGGAAACGGAAGACATCACCGCGCACGAGGTTGAGGGTGCGGATGCCCAGCTGCTTGCAGGTAGAGATAATGAAGTTCTGCTGCACATGCGCCATCTCCACAGCCGTCACACTACGTGCACCCCGCGACACAAACTCCAGTCCTATACCTCCCGTGCCGGCAAACAGGTCCAGCATGTCGATGCCCTCGAAGTCCAGACGATTGGTCAAGAGGTTAAACAGCGACTCCTTAGCAAAGTCCGTCGTGGGCCTGGCTGTTATATTTTTAGGGGGCGACAAGCGCCGCCCCCTATATGTGCCGGAGATAATCCTCATTACTCCCAGTTACCTGCGTTATTATTAGGCGCGATAATGTCGCCCACCTTAAGTCCGGGATAGTGGTCGAGTTTGGTCTCGCGGTCGATGAGGTTGACGCGCTCCTGGTTATCGAGGTCGTGCAGATAGGTGTCATAGTGAGCACGCATCTCCATCAAGGGCACGCGGATACCCTGAGAGGTAGCATAGGTGTTGTTCACCTCTACTTCGTAGCGCAGATTGTCGGTATAGGGGATATAGACGATAGCACCGATATTGTCGGCATCGTATTCGCCCTTATAGAGAACGGCAATCATATTCTCATAGATAGTATCACGACGGAAACCTTGCAGGCCGTTGTTCTTAATCTCACGGTCGTTAGCCCAGATATACTCGTAGAGAGCATCCTTATCGGCATCCTTCATCTTAGCTTTCGCCTTAGCCAAGGCGCGCTCCAGCATCTTAGTAGCCTTATACTCGGTCAGACCGGCCTCCAACTGCTTATCGGACAGGCTTCCTTCCTTCATCACCTCTTTCTTAGGCGTAGTCTTGAGGAAGAGGATAAGCGAATCCAGGTCGGCCGTATAGTGCCCCTTAATCAGTTTGTACTCAGCTTGAGCCGTACGCAACGCAACCAGGTTCTTAATAACCGCTGCCTCGCGCTCCGTGCGCTTCTCTTCAAATTTGATAGGGGTAACGACACTGTCTACGCATACATAAGCCAAAAACAATGCTGCTATACCCAAAAGGATACGATAGATGATTTTTGCTTTCATTTTGGTATAATTTTTGTATTTGACTGCAAAAGTACAATTTTTTTTTTGTATGTGCAAATTTTTTTGTACTTTTGCATCGATTTTATATGGAAGATAGCAACAAAGTATTATTTGACATCCTAAATGAGCGCCTCGAACTGATGCGTCGTCTGGATAAAGAAGGGGACAGCACCTACCGTCGTCATGTAGCTCGTGAGACATCCGAACTGCATGCCCAGTTGGCGCACCGTCTGGGTCTGTACCAGATAAAAACGGAGATGGAAGATCTCGCCCTTAAGTTCACCGATTACGACACCTTTAAGTATATCGCGCGTGCGCTGAATGCCAAGAAGTCGGAACGCGATGCGTATATAGAGCGTTTTATAGCCCCGATAGCCCAAAAACTGACCGAAGCAGGCTTCGTCTTTACTATCAAAGGTCGTCCCAAATCTATCCACTCCATCTACCATAAGATGCAGATGCAGCATTGCGATGTGGATAAGATATACGACCTGTTCGCCATACGTATCATCCTGGACTCTCCGCCCGAACGCGAGAAGAGAGACTGCTGGCAGGTCTACTCGCTCATCACGGACGTCTTCCAGCCCAATCCCAAACGCTTGCGCGACTGGCTGAGCGTGCCTAAGGAGAACGGCTACGAGAGCCTGCACACGACCGTCTTGGGTCCCGACGACCGATGGGTAGAGGTGCAGATACGTTCCCGCCGTATGGACGAGGTTGCCGAGCAGGGCGTAGCCGCACACTGGGCATACAAAGGCGTCAAGGGCAATATAATGCATACAGACAAACAGTATGTATACGTCTTCACGCCGCAGGGTGACCTGAGACGTCTGCCCGCCGGAGCTACCATACTCGACTTCGCCTATTCGATACACACCGAGATGGCCGGCCATTGCGTGGGCGGTAAGATATTGGGTAAGTTAGTCCCCATCCGTCATGAGGTGCAGAACGGCGACCAGATAGAGATACTCACCTCGGCTCAGCAGCACCCCAACAGAGACTGGTTGAGTTTTGTCGTCTCCCACCGTGCCCGCAATAAGATAAAGCAGGCTATCGCCCGTATGGAGGCCGAGAACGAGCCGGAGGTATACGAGTCGGTACACGACCAACGCGAGAACCAGGAGGCACAGAACACTCCCGCTCCCGCCGCTACAGTACATAAGAACGGAACACAACTGACACCCAATACGCCTATGTCGTTAGAGGTCACCAACCTCAGCGGCGTCGACTTCCACCCCGCCAGTTGCTGTAACCCGCAACCCGGTGACCCCATCTTCGGCTTTATCAGCGTCACCAAAGGTATACGTATCCACCGCCAGGACTGCCCCAATGCGTCCTATATGCGTGAACGATTCGGATACCGCGTCATCCCTGCCCATTGGAAGGAGAAAAAAGAAGAATGAGACAGGTAGCATTACTATGGCTCGTGCTGTTGTTCGGCGGCCTGCAAGCTGCCGAATGGCAGGGTAGGGTGTGCGATGAGAACGGACAACCGATACTCTATGCTACCGTCTACCTGCAGTCGAATCCCCTCGTGGGCACCGCCACCAATAAAGACGGCTTCTTTACCCTTACGCCCGACACGACCGATCCGGCGCCCGTACTCCTTATCTCGTGCATAGGCTACGAGAAACAGACCCTCGTGCCCACTACCGACACGATGCTTATCACCCTGCGCGAACAGCCTATCGCCCTGGAGCAGACCGTTGTGCAGACTAAACGACCGCGACTGAGTAAACGTAAGCTATTAGCGCGTATCCTCCACGATACGTACCTGAAGATGGAGCAGGACCTGCCGCAACAGCCTATACGCTACCACGTAGTGAGTGACGTACGTATGGATGCCCAGTCGGCTCCCTGGGGCATGGAGGAGATGCTGGCCGACGTAACCGAGTTGCCCTCGACAGACATCACCAAAGACGACTCGGTGCAGTTTGTGGGTACCTATTGCCGCCGCTACTGCGACCCGGACGTGCGTCGCAAACTCGACACGATGTACACCCACGAGAAGGATGCCAAACGCCGCAGGATGGCACAAGCCCTCGACTCCGGTTCGTTGGCCCATAGAGCCTTGTGGAAGATGCGGCTCAGAAAAGCCCACTTCCTGGACACCAGTGACGAGTTGCGACGCTGGCGACTGAGCACGGAGAACGACTCGGTAGCCGTACTGACCTACACACGCAAACATAATATGTTTGGTATCGTCCGCGCCACGATAACCGAGAACCACCTGATAGACAGTTACGACTTCACCCTGCGCGGCTATACGATGGACATGCAGGTCAAGTTGTTCCTGCCCTTTAGTATACGCCTCAAAGGAGCCGAATTAGACTGGCTGAACCTCCTCAACATGGGCAATAAGACGATAGAACGCTTCCGCCTCAAACGCGGCAACCTGCACGTGCGGGTGTCGGTTCTCTATGCCTTCCGCGAGGGCGTATTGGTGCCGGTAGAGAAAAACCTGCAGGCCTCCGGCGTACTCGAAGACCGCAAACACAATCAGTTGCCCTGCGCCCTGCGCGCCACGCAACAGGTGACGAGTGTGCAGACAGAAGGCGTAGAAGCGGTGCGTAACTACCGTAAAAATCGACTCGTACCACGAATTTTGGTGCCAATCTATTAAAATATTTGCGTATGTGCAATTTTTGTTGTACCTTCGACCTCCTCCCCCATCGTAATGGGGCCCCTTCGAAAGTACAGTCGCGTCCTGCGGTGCATACGCCGAGGTACGTGTGTCTTTGGCGATCGTGTCGTACCTCCACTTACGATTATCGTCAGCTTGCGCCCATGCGCAGATTAGGATCTGCATAGTCTTACAGCTAACGATAATCGCAGAATTTTATTCTGTCGCGCCAAAAACACACTAAAAAATTTGCGTATGTGCAATTTTTGTTGTACCTTTGCACGCTGAATGGGAAATGACCAGTTAGTAAATAGTGCGTTGCTGTCGGATGCGGTCAGTCAGTTTGCCTCGTTGCCGGGGCTGGGTCGCAAGACAGCCTTGCGTCACGTGCTCAGTCTGCTCCGGCGCTCCGATGCCGAAGTGGAGGCCTTTGCCAATACGCTGACGCGACTCAAACATGAGGTGCACTATTGCCGCGTATGCCATAATATATCGGATGCCGAAGTGTGCCCTATATGCCTCTCGCACCACCGCGACCACCATACAGTATGCGTGGTGGAGAATATACGCGATGTGATGGCTATCGAGAGTACGGGACAGTATAACGGCGTGTACCACGTATTGGGCGGCATTATCTCGCCTATGGACGGCATAGGACCGCGCGACATAGAGATAGACTCGCTCATCGCCCGTATCGAGCCCGAGCAGATAAAAGAGGTCATCCTGGCTCTGCCCACGACGATGGAAGGTGATACGACGAACTTCTATATCTATAGAAGGATACAGAGTACGGACTGCTTCGCCGACAGCATACAGACGGGTGCGTTGCGCGTATCGCAGATTGCACGAGGTATAGCCGTAGGCAACGAACTGGAATATACCGACGAGATAACCCTCGGACGGTCCATAGTGAACCGTGTAGAATATAAACAAGCATAAGATGGAAAAGAATATCCTGCGCCGCTTGAACGGCTGTTATTACGGAGTCATGGTGTCCGCTATCGTCATAGCTACAGCTTGCTACTTCGCTATTACCAAAGAATGGATCAGTCTTGTCTCGCCGATGGGTGAGGTCGGCAAGGGTTTGCAATACGCCGCTTACCTGATGACCATCGGATTGATACCGCTGGCCTTATGGTGGCATAAGAAAAACTGCAAGACCCTCTCCACGATAGAGGATCAGGAGCAGCAGGGAGCAGCCTATGAGGCTTCGGCACGTTGGCGTATCGTACTCATCGGCCTGGCGCTGAATATGGACGTATTGGTCTATTACCTGTTAGGCGCTTATCAGCCTGTCCTGTGGGCTGCCGGCATAGCCGCCATAGGACTGATATTCACCAAGCCGACAGAAAGCAAGATGTACCACGAACTCCATCCTACGGAGGAAAACTATTGATTGTATGACTATAGCAGTAGATTTTGACGGCACTATCGTCACCCACGCTTATCCGGCTATCGGCAAGCCTATCCCCTTTGCCATCGACACGCTCAAACGCCTGGCGCAAGAGGGACATCAGTTGATTCTATGGTCGGTGCGCGAAGGCCAACTGCTGCAGGACGCTATCGACTACTGCAAGGAGCGCGGTTTGGAGTTTTATGCCGCCAATACCAATTTCCCCGGTGAGGAGGGCATACACGACGGTTTGACGGCCAGAAAGTTGACTGCCGACCTGTTTATCGATGACCGTAATTTAGGCGGCATACCCGATTGGGGCGTTATTTATCAAATGGTTCGTTCCGGCCGTTGCTATACGCCTCCCGTGGACCTGATACCTCAGGAGATACCCGTTAAACGCTCGTGGTGGCAGAAGATATTCAGTTGATGGCAGAGGGATTAAGACATAGTAAGCTTATCCTGCGTAAGTTGGAGCCGAGTGACTTGCCTTACCTCTACCAATGGGAGAACGACGCGGCAGCGTGGTCCGACGGAGCGACGCACAACCCGCTCTCGCAGCAGGACTTGCGCGACTATATAGCCTCTACTACCGGCGACATCTACCGCGACGGGCAGTTGCGATTGATAGCCCAAGACGAGGAGTTGACGATAGGCTGTGCCGACCTCTTCGACCTGGACCCGCGTAACCGTAAAGCTGCTATAGGGTTATATGTGGCTCCCGAATACCGCGGGCAAGGGTATAGCGAAGATATCATGCAGCTATTGGAGGAGTATGCTTTTACGCACCTGAACCTACGACTGCTATATGCTATCATCCGTACAGACAACGCGCCCTGTACGGCCTTGTATAAGCAATGCGCGTACGTCCCCTCGTCGCCTTTACGTAACTGGACACTCGAGGCAGACGCTATACTTTGGCAGAAAACAAAACAATAAGGTTATCAGGCATTTGTGGGCCTGAAGACCGTAAACATTTGTACGTTTATATATATGATTAAAATTACCTTTCCGGACCAGAGCGTCCGTGAGTACGAAGCCGGCGTAACGCCGCTGCAAGTAGCTGAGTCAATCAGCAGCCGTCTGGCACAGGATATCCTATGCGCCAGCGTTAATGACCAAATCGTAGAGTTGAACTATCCCATCGAAGCGGATGCAAGTATCAAATTGCACAAGTGGGACGATGCCGAAGCCAAGCATGCTTTCTGGCACACCTCCTCGCACCTGATGGCCGAAGCACTCCAGGAGTTGTATCCCGGTATACAGTTCGGCATAGGACCCGCTATCGAGAATGGTTTCTATTACGATGTCTATCCCGCCGAAGGGCAAGTAATCAAAGATGCCGACTTCCCCGCTATCGAAGCTAAGATGATGGAGTTGCGCGCCAAGAAAGAACAGTTAGTAAAACAATCCATCAGCAAAGAGGATGCCCTGAAAGCCTTTGGCGACAAGGGACAGACTTACAAATGCGAACTCATCAGCGAGTTGGAGGACGGACACATCACTACCTATACACAGGGTAACTTTACCGACCTGTGCAAAGGTCCGCACCTTATCAGTACCGAGCCTATCAAAGCCGTCAAGGTGCTGTCGTGCGCAGCCGCCTACTGGCGCGGCGACGAGAAACGCCCGATGATGACCCGTATATACGGTATTTCCTTCCCCAAGAAAGCTATGCTGGACGAGTATCTGACCCTGCTGGAAGAGGCTAAGAAACGCGACCACCGCAAGATAGGTAAAGAATTAGACCTGTTCATGTTCTCGGACATGGTGGGTAAGGGTCTGCCTATCTGGTTGCCCAAAGGTACTGCCCTGCGCCTGCGTCTGGAAGACTTCCTCAAGAAGATACAGAAACGCTACGGCTACCAACAGGTTATCACTCCGCACATCGGTTCGAAGAACCTCTATATCACTTCCGGTCACTGGGATCATTACGGCAAGGACTCTTTCCAGCCGATCACGACTCCGGAGGAAGGCGAGGTCTATCTGCTCAAGCCGATGAACTGCCCTCACCACTGCGCGATCTACAAGAACAGCCCGCGTTCGTATAAAGACTTGCCTTTCCGCTGCGCCGAGTTCGGTACCGTATACCGCTATGAGCAGTCGGGTGAGTTGCACGGCCTGACACGTGTACGTTCGTTCACTCAGGACGATGCGCACATCTTCTGCCGTCAAGACCAGGTGAAAGATGAGTTCATCCGCGTGATGGAAATTATTGAGATTATCTTCAAGGCACTTAACTTCGAGAACTTCGAAGCACAGATATCGCTCCGCGACCCCAATAACCAGACCAAGTATGTGGGTTCCGACGAAGTATGGGCCATGGCCGAACAGGCTATTATCGATGCCTGCAAAGAGAAGAACCTGCCCGCTAAGGTAGAATATGGCGAGGCCGCTTTCTATGGTCCTAAGTTGGACTTCATGGTGAAGGATGCTCTCGGCCGCCGTTGGCAGTTAGGTACCATCCAGGTGGACTACAACCTGCCCGAACGCTTCGAATTGGAGTATGTAGGCGAAGATAACCAGAAGCACCGTCCTGTGATGATTCACCGTGCTCCCTTCGGTTCGATGGAGCGCTTTGTAGCCGTACTTATCGAGCACACAGCCGGTAAGTTCCCGCTCTGGCTCACGCCGGATCAGGCGGTAGTATTGCCTATCTCCGAGAAATCGAACGAGTACGCATGGAAAGTAAAAGAGATACTCGAGCAACAGGATGTACGCGTCATCGTAGACGACCGCAATGAGAAACTCGGCCGTAAGATTCGCGATAACGAGCTCAAACGTATCCCCTACATGCTTATCGTAGGCGAGAAAGAGGCCGAACAAGGACTCGTATCCGTTCGTCAGCAAGGTGCCGAAGAGAAGGGTTCGATGACCATTCAGGAGTTTGCCGACTTGGTCAATACGACCGTCAAGGCGCAGATGAACGCCTATTAAAGGATGCTCAAGCCTTATTGCATACCAGGTGTAATAGAGGCCGGTTGTGACGAAGCAGGCCGCGGACCACTCGCAGGGAGTGTGTTCGCGGCTGCCGTCATCCTTGATCCCAAGCATCTGGACGAGCCCGAATGGCAGATACTCAACGACTCGAAACAGCTGACCGAGGCGCAGCGTAACCTGCTGCGGCCATTTATCGAGCAGCACGCTATGTCATGGGCGGTAGCTGAAGTGACGGCACAGGAGATAGACCGCATCAATATCCTTAACGCCAGTCTGTTATGCATGCATAGAGCCTTGGCGCAATTGGACCCGCAACCGCAACACATAGTAGTAGACGGCAACCGATGGAAACCCTATATGCCGGCTGACCTGCCATTAGAGATACCTGCGCGTACTGTGGTGCATGGAGATGCTACTTATCTGTCTATTGCTGCCGCCTCCGTATTGGCTAAGACCTGGCGCGACGAATATATGCTCCGCCTGCATGAACAATATCCACAATACGGCTGGGATGCCAACAAAGGCTACCCCACAGCCGCCCATTATGCCGCCATACAGCAGTACGGACCGACACCCTATCATCGCCTCACGTTTAATCTCAAATACGAGGCAGAAGCGAAAAAATAAAGTCTTTCGCTAAAAAATCCGATTTATATTTGCATATATGCAAAAAGTTTTGTATCTTTGCACGTTAATTTGTGCAAAGAGCACACACTATATCTCACGCAAGAATAAAATTTCGAATATATGAAACTGGAAGAACTGACCAACAAAATCTACGCAGAAGGCGTAGAGAAAGGAAATGCCGAGGCTCGCGACATCGTAGCTAAGGCGGAAGAGAAAGCTAAAGCCATTATCGCTAAGGCTGAACAAGAGGCTGCCGCTATCGTGGAGAAAGCCAACAAGAAAGCCGAAGAGACGGACGCTCACACCCGTAGCGAGTTGCGTATGTTTGCCGAGCAGAGCGTGAATGCCCTGAAGACCGAAGTGGCTAACCTGCTCACCGGTGCTATTACCGAGGCCAACGTAAAAGCAGCTGCCGTAGATGCTAAGTTTATGCAAGGCATCATCACCAAGATGGCTGAGGCTATGGCTAAGGAAGGTAAAGTAGAGATTGACGCTAAGGATGCCGAGGCGCTCAAAAAATACTTTGCCGCTAACGCCAAAGGCCTGCTCGACAAGGGCGTGACCATTAACGAGGTCAAAGGTCTGAAGACCGATTTCCAAATCAAACCCGAGAAGGGTGGGTATAAACTGGCTTTCGGCGAACGTGAGTTTGTAGCTTACTTCCAAGAGTTCCTGCGTCCTCAACTTGTAGAACTGCTGTTCTAATATGACCTACGAATGTTTATTGGCAGGGCTGCCTGAGTTACAATCGGGTGAGAAGGCTCCCATGACGATGGAGGCGTTAGAGGCCTTATTGGCAGAGACGCTGACGGAGGCGGATACGAAACAGCTGCGCCTCCTGCAGCTCCGTGCTACTAAGGGCGCTTGTGCTTTCGTGCGCGACTGGGTGGCGTTCAATACCGACCTCAATAATGTGCTCACGGCAGAAGTGTGCCGCAAGCACGGCTTGGACCCGCATAAGTTTACCATCGGGGAGATGCCCGACGATGTGGAGCCGGAAGTGAAAGAGTTGTCTACGATAGCCGACCTCTACGAGCGTGAACGCAAGCAGGACGCTATCCGCTTTGCCTGGCTCGAGGAACGTACACGCGGTATATATTTCAGTTTGGAGAACATCCTGGCCTATTACCTTCAGTTGCAGATGCTCTGTCGCTGGGATGCACTCAACGTGGAAACAGGCGAGACCGTCTTCCGCGAGTTGGTTGCCGACTTTAAGAAAGGCATCACTCTGTAATATCGATAATAAATAGTACAAAAATATGACACAAGGAAAAGTAAAGGGTATCATCTCGAACCTGGTTACCGTTCAGGTAGATGGGCCCGTAGCACAAAATGAGATTGCCTACATCACGGTTGGAGGCAAGACCCGACTGATGGCCGAGGTAATCAAAGTGACCGGCGAGAATGTCTACGTCCAGGTCTTTGAATCGACCCGCGGACTCAAAGTCGGCGACACAGTAGAGTTTACCGGCCATATGCTGGAGGTGACGTTAGGTCCCGGTCTGCTCAGTCGTAACTACGACGGTTTGCAGAACGACCTGGATAAACTGACCGGCGTATTCCTCAAACGTGGTGAGTACAACTTCCCGCTTGACAAAGAGAAACTGTGGAAGTTTGAATCGATAGCCAAAGTGGGCGACAAAGTAGAAGCCGCCTCTTGGCTGGGTGAGGTAGATGAGAACCATCAACCGCATAAGATTATGGTGCCCTTTGTATTTGAAGGCACCTATACCGTTAAATCTATCGTTAAGGCCGGCGAGTACCGCGTTGAGGACCAGATAGCCGTGCTGACCGATGCAGAAGGTAACGACCATGTAGTGACGATGGTTCAGAAATGGCCTGTTAAGAAAGCCATCCTGGCCTATAAGTCCAAACCGCGCCCGTTCAAATTGCTGGAGACGGGTGTGCGTACCATAGATACCGCTAATCCTATTTGCGAAGGCGGTACCGGCTTTATCCCCGGTCCTTTCGGAACAGGTAAGACCGTGCTCCAACACGCTATCTCCAAGCAGGCTGAAGCCGATATCGTGATTATCGCCGCCTGCGGTGAACGTGCCAACGAGGTAGTGGAGACCTTTACCGAGTTCCCGGAATTGGAAGACCCCCATACAGGACGCAAACTGATGGAGCGTACGATCATTATCGCCAATACGTCGAATATGCCTGTTGCCTCTCGTGAGGCTTCGGTATATACGTCGATGACGATAGCTGAATATTATCGTTCGATGGGTCTGCGTGTATTGCTGATGGCCGACTCGACCTCTCGTTGGGCACAAGCTTTGCGTGAGATGTCCAACCGTATGGAGGAGCTGCCCGGTCAGGACGCCTTCCCGATGGACCTGAGTGCTATCATCGGCGCCTTCTACTCACGCGCCGGCTACGTATACCTCAATAACGGTACAACAGGTTCGGTAACCTTCTTGGGTACTGTATCGCCTGCCGGCGGTAACCTGAAAGAGCCTGTTACCGAAGGTACGAAGAAAGTGGCCCGCTGCTTCTACGCATTGGAGCAGGCGCGTGCCGACCGCAAGCGTTACCCGGCTGTTAATCCTATTGACTCGTATAGTAAATATATCGAATATCCTGAGTTTGAGGAATATATCTCCAAACTGATTGACGACCAATGGTTGGGTAAGGTTAACGACATGAAGACCTATCTGCAGCGCGGTAAGGATATCCAGGAACAAATCAATATCTTAGGTGACGACGGTGTACCTGTTGATTACCACGAGGAGTTCTGGAAAGCCGAGGTCATCGACTTCGTCATCCTGCAGCAAGATGCCTTCGATAAGATAGATGCTGTCTGCCCGCTGGAGCGTCAACGTTATATGTTGGATATCGTTATGGATATCTGCCGTCACGATTACGACTTCGATGTGTTTACCGAGGTGAGCGAGTATTTCAAACGCGTCATCAACCTGTGTAAGCAGATGAACTACTCTGAGTTCCATAGCAAGGAGTTCGAGGATTACAAGGTTAAGTTGGATGAGTTACTGGCAGAGAAGCAAATCGCTGCTTAATTTCGGATTTCTTTTCCTTGCGGAACGATTATTTCAAATTTCAAATTTAAATTTTGAATTATGGCTAAAGCATTTCAAAAGATATACACACAAATTACCGCCATCACTAAAGCGACTTGCTCGCTGCGTGCAGAAGGCGTAGGTAACGATGAGTTGGCCACTGTCAACGGTAAACTGGCTCAGGTAGTAAAAATCATGGGCGACGAGATAACCCTGCAGGTGTTCCAAGGTACGGAAGGTATTCCGACTAACGCCGAGGTGGTGTTCTTGGGTAAGGCTCCTTCGCTTAAGGTGAGCGACCAACTGGCCGGACGTTTCTTTAACGCTTACGGCGATCCTATCGATGGCGGACCGACTATCGAAGGTAAGGAGATTGAGATTGGCGGTCCGTCCGTGAATCCTGTTCGTCGTAAACAGCCGTCCGAACTGATTGCTACCGGTATCGCCGGTATCGACCTGAATAATACGTTGGTATCCGGTCAGAAAATTCCTTTCTTTGCCGATCCCGACCAGCCCTATAATCAAGTGATGGCTAATGTGGCCCTGCGTGCCCAGGTAGATAAGATTATCCTCGGCGGCATGGGACTGACCAACGATGACTATCTGTACTTCAAGAACGTCTTTGCTAACGCCGGCGTGCTTGATCGTATTGTGTCGTTCGTTAATACCACGGAGAACCCGGCTGTAGAACGTCTGTTGATTCCTGATATGGCTTTGGCTGCGGCTGAGTATTTCGCCGTAGAGAAGCATCAGAAAGTATTGGTTCTGCTTACCGATATGACTCTCTATGCTGACGCATTGGCTATCGTAAGTAACCGTATGGATCAGATTCCGTCTAAGGACTCGATGCCCGGTTCGCTCTATTCCGATTTGGCTAAGATTTACGAGAAAGCCGTTCAGTTCCCCGAGGAAGCCGGTGGCGGTTCAATTACCATTATTGCCGTAACGACTTTGTCGGGTGGCGATATCACACACGCTATCCCCGATAATACCGGTTATATTACCGAAGGTCAGCTTTATCTGCGTCGTGACTCCGATATCGGTAAAGTCATTGTTGACCCGTTCCGTTCGCTCTCGCGTCTGAAACAGTTAGTAGCCGGTAAGAAGACCCGCGAAGATCATCCGCAAGTGATGAACGCCGCCGTACGTCTGTATGCCGATGCCGCTAATGCCAAGACCAAACAGGAGAACGGTTTCGACCTGACCGACTACGATGAGCGCTGCCTGAAGTTCGCTAAGGAGTATTCCAACTCTATCTTGGCTATTGACGTGAATATCAATACCGTAGAGATGCTGGATATCACTTGGGGACTGTTCGCTAAGTATTTCAAACCGGAAGAGGTTAACATCAAACAAGCCCTTATCGACAAATATTGGCCTAAGGCTTAAGTAATTATATGGCAATAACGTATCAATTCAATAAAACCTCTCTGCAAGGCCTTGAGAAGAACCTCAAGATGCGGCAACGCACTCTGCCTACGCTTCAGAGCAAAGAATCGGCTCTCCGCCTGGAAGTTAAACGGGCGAAGGATGAGATAAAAGCTCTGGACGAGGAAGTGAATCGCCGTATCAGGGACTACGACAGGATGATGGCATTATGGGGCGAGTTTGATACTACACTTATCCACGTAGACGATGTGCGTATGAGCATCAAAAAGATTGCCGGCGTACGCGTTCCCATATTGGATGAGGTGGTTTATTCGACACGCCCGTTCAATATCTTCTCCTCGCCCAAGTGGTTCTATGACGGCTTCGAACAACTCAAGGCTATAGCAGAAGTAGGTATTCGTCAGGAGTTCGTCCGCCGCAAAGTAGACCTGCTGGAGTATGCCCGCAAAAAGACCACCCAGAAGGTGAATTTGTTTGAGAAGGTGCAGATACCGGGCTATCAGGATGCTATTCGCAAAATCAAACGCTTCATGGAGGACGAAGAGAACCTGAATAAATCGAGTCAGAAAATCGTCAAGAGCAAGCGTGAGGCGGAAGCTCGTATGGCAGAAGAAAGGAGGGTACAAGCATGATTACGCAAATGAAGAAATACACCTTCCTGGTATTAGCTTCGGCCTATGATCGTTTCTTGGAGCAATTGCGTGAGGCCGGCGTGGTACACGTGACTCTGCGTGCCGAAGGTGTTGCTGAGAACGAAGAACTGCAGACCGCTTTGGCGCGTGCTGACGAATTGCAGCACATCCTTCATCAGGGTGCACCCGACCAACTGCTCAAGGAAGTAGCAGATGTCGAACAACGTATCGCTGCTACCAAGCGTGAAGTCGAACGTATGCGCGTGTGGGGCAATTTCTCGCACGATAAGTTGGAGGCCTTACAGGCTGCCGGATATACGCTGCGTTACTATATCTGTCCTAAATCGCGCTTCGCGGACGAGTGGGGTATTCTTATCTTCGAGGATAAGTCCACCGCCTACTTTGTGACAGTCAATAATCCTCTCCCCGAAGAGACCGGCGCTATCGAACAGCAGCTCAATACCCATTGTGCTGCTGAATTGGAGAAAGATATCGAGGCCCTCAACGGCTTATTGGTAGCCGCTAAGGCACGTATCGAAGCTTGGCAGTTGGCCAATACGGAGAAACTAAAAGCCGAACTGATTGAAGTTAAGCAACAGATTGATTGGCAGCGTGTTTCGCTATCTTCGGATACCGAAGCTGAAGGTTCACTCAAACTCTTGGAGGGCTTCTGCCCCTTAGACCAATGTGCCGACCTCGAGGCTATGCTTGCCGGTCAGGACTGTTACTACGAGGCCGAAGATCCGCAGCCCGAAGATGCCACACCAATTAAGTTGCGCAACAATTGGTTCACGCGTCTGTTCGAATGCCTGACCGGAATGTACGGCTGGCCTAACTACGGCGAGTTTGACCCGACACCTATCCTCGGTCCGTTCTTCCTGCTCTTCTTCGCCTTGTGTATCGGCGATGCAGGTTACGGATTATTGCTCATCCTCATCGGAGCACTTATCTACAAAGGTAAACTCAAAATCGACATGTTTGACGGCCTGGGAGGCATTATTATGGCCTTAGGTGTCGGTTCGGCTGTCGTGGGTTACCTGATGGGAGGCTTCTTCGGCATTAATCTCTATACGGCAGAGTGGTTCCCCGAGTCGGCTAAGTGCGTGATGTTCAACAACCTGGGTGTCAACGGCAAGATAGGCGAATACGACGTGATGATGGTCTTGTCCCTCGTCATTGGTGTATTCCATATATGCTTGGCTATGACTATTAAAGCTATTAGCTATACCCTTCGTTTTGGCTTCAAAGAGACCCTGTCTGTATGGGGCTGGCTGCTGCTTATCGTTGGTAGTTTGATTACGATCATCCTGACGATGACGACGCTTATCTCTATAGATGCTGCCAAAATAGCGCTGATAGTTATCGCAGCCATCTCGGCTATAGGTATCTTCCTGCTCAATAAGTTCGGACGCAATCCGCTTATCAATATCGGGTCCGGATTATGGGATACTTATCAGATGGCCACAGGCCTCTTGGGCGATGTGCTCTCCTATATCCGTCTCTATGCCCTCGGCTTAGCGGGCGGAATGTTGGGCGCAGCCTTCAACCAACTCGGTACGCAGGTGTTGGGTGAGAATCCCAATATAGGAACGTGGATAGGCTTTATCCTCATCGTCACCTTTGGTCACGTCCTCAACTTGCTAATGGCTTGTCTGGGCGCATTCGTCCACCCCTTGCGTCTCTCGTTCGTCGAGTACTTCAAGAACGCAGGATACGAAGGCACAGGTAAACTGTATACACCTTTTAAAAAATAAATTATACACTTGAAATTTTAAATTATAAATTTTAAATACATTACTATTATGGAACAAATTTTAGGTTATCTCGGACTCGGTCTTATGTTAGGTCTGTCCGGTATCGGCTCTGCTTTTGGAACCACTATCGCCGCTAATGCTGCAGAAGGTGGACTGAAGAAGAACAAAGAAAAATCGGCCGCTTACATGATCTTGTCGGCTCTGCCTGCTACGCAAGGTCTGTATGGTTTCGTAGCCTTCCTGATGATGAAGGGCATGATTGAGACCAATCCTATTATGCTCTTTGGCGTCGGTCTTGGCATGGGTATCGTCTTCCTGCTCTCTGCTATCCGTCAGGGACAAACGGCAGCTAACGGTATCGCCGGTATTGCAGCCGGTCACGATGTTATGACCAACACGATGATCTATTGCGCTCTGCCTGAGTTCTATGCTATCTTGGCTCTCGTAGCCGGCTTGATGGCATAAGATAGACGAGCGTTACAGGCTTAACGAAAGCGGTGAAGAGGGTAGATTTGCTGATTTTTTGAACAAAAGTAACAAAAAGTTACCGAAATATTTGGTAGTTTCAAAAAAAAGCAGTACCTTTGCACCCGCTTTCGAGCCAATGGGGTACTAGCTCATCTGGTAGAGCGCAACAATGGCATTGTTGAGGTGAGGAGTTCGAGTCTCCTGTGCTCCACCTAAGGGGTTTCCGATTTACGGAGACCTCTTTTGTTTTGATTACACACGTATATAGGCATAAGAAAAGAGGCCTAAGGGTCTCTTTTGTGGAGCATAGGAGACTCGAACTCCCTACCTCTTCGTTGCGAACGAAACGCTCTACCAGATGAGCTAATGCCCCTTTTTTCGAAAGAAGACACCCCGTAGGATGTCTCTTTTGTAGTGCTACCCGGACTCGAACCGGGGTTTACGGCGTGAGAGGCCGTTGTCCTAGGCCACTAGACGATAGCACCCTGGCATTTTTTTTCAAAAGCGGGTGCAAAGGTACTGCTTTTTTTTGATATGTGCAAATAATTTTCGAAAAAAGTGTAAAAAATTTGCTAATACAGATAATTTTATGTACCTTTGTACGCTTAAATATACCACAGACATGAATAAGAATTTCGGCTTTGTACGCGTGGCAGCCGCGGTGCCTTTGTGTCACGTAGCGGATTGTGAAGCAAATGTAAGAGAAGTAAAGAGTCAGATTACCGAGGCGCTGCAAGAGGGCGTGGAGGTAATTTGTTTCCCTGAATTAACGGTAACAGGCTATACTTGTGCCGACTTGTTTTTTTCGCCTCAGTTGCAGCAAAATGCCTTACAGGCTGTACGCAGTATATGCGATTTTACGCGTGGTAAGCCGATTATTGTCTTGGTGGGTGCTCCGCTGAAGGTGGATAACAACTTGTTCAACTGCGCCTTTGTGCTGACCGATGGCGATGTTGTTGGTGTCGTGCCTAAGATTAATCTTCCCAATACCGGCGAGTTTTATGAGAAACGTTGGTTCACTTCCGGCCGTGCAACTCTGGAGCATGCGGGTGGACAACTGCAACCGCGTATCCCGACTATCGAATTGTGGAGCGGCGATGTACCTTTCGGTTCCGATTTGCTCTTTATGACGCGCAACTATTGCTTCGGTATAGAGATTTGCGAGGACCTGTGGAGTCCGCTGCCGCCGTCTACCCAGTTGGCTATTCAGGGAGCGGAATTGATTTTCAACCTCAGTAGCAGTAACTGCCTCACGGGCAAGAATGCTTTCCGTCGCCAGATGATTACGCAGCAGTCGGCACGTGTACACTGCGGCTATGTCTATACTTCCTCGGGCGTGGGCGAGAGCACCACGGATGTGGTCTTCTCCGGCTCCACCTATATTGCCGAGAATGGCGATCTGCTGGAACAAGGCGAGCGTTTCCTGCGCGAGAATACGATGGTGATTACTGAATTGGATGTAGAGCGCCTGCGTATTGACCGCCAACGTAATACCAACTTTACCAAAGACCAACACGGGCATTATCGCAAGATTAATGTAGCGCCGATGGAGTCGGAGAATGGGTATAGTGAGCCGCTGCATCGACATTTTTCGATGACGCCGTTCTTGCCCGATAAGCAGCATGCAGATGATTATTGCGGCGATGTATTGGCTATCCAAACCAACGGTTTGGCTCGTCGATGGGAACATACACATGCCGAAACGGTAGTTATTGGTGCCTCGGGTGGTTTGGATTCTACCTTAGCCCTGTTGGTGGCAGCTCAGACGGCTGATATGCTTGGCTATGACCGTAGTCGCATCTTGGCGGTAACGATGCCCGGCTTTGGCACTACTGACCGTACGTATCAGAATGCTGTCGCCCTTATCGAACAGTTGGGCGTGTCTTTCCATGAGATTCCTATCCGCGATGTGACTTTGCAGCATCTAAGCGACATAGAGCATAATCCCGAAGTGCACGATGTGACCTATGAGAATGCTCAGGCACGTATGCGCACGCTTATATTGATGGATTTGGCGAATAAGTACAACGGCTTGGTGCTCGGTACCGGTGATTTGAGTGAGTTGGCCTTAGGCTGGGCTACCTATAGCGGCGATCATATGTCGATGTATGGCCTGAATGCCGGTGTACCCAAGACGCTGGTGCGTTTCATGGTGCGCTATGCAGCCGAGAATCTCTATTCCGATGATACGCGCCGCATCCTGTTAGACATAGTCGATACACCTGTATCGCCGGAACTCTTGCCGCCGGATGAGGAAGGTAATATAGCTCAGAAGACTGAAGATAAGGTCGGCCCGTACGAGTTGCACGACTTCTTTATCTACTATTTCTTGCGCTATTGTTTCTCGCGCGAGAAGATATTGTTTATGGCAACCTTGGCCTTTGAGGAACGCTTTGAGCATGAGCAGATTGAGCATTGGCTGAATGTGTTTATGCGCCGCTTCTATAACCAGCAGTTCAAGCGCTCCTGCTTGCCTGACGGACCAATGGTCGTAGGTGTTGGTCTTTCGCCTCGCGGTGCATGGCGTATGCCGAGTGATATTAACGAAATGAAATAAGATTTATGCGACGTTGGTTATTCTTCCTATTGGCTCTTGTGCCTCTTGGGCTGGGTGCGCAGATTGTGCAGCCTGTGCATTGGAGCGGCGAGACAGTGGGCGATAGCGTCCGCCTGACGGCCACTATTGATGAGGGCTGGCACATGACGCTTATCTCATTGGGGGACGAGACAATAGGGGAAGAATACGAAGGAACTTATTCTATTACTTTGGCGCAAGCTGTTCCTGTACGCTACAACGCTTGTGACGATCAGATGTGTACCGCGCCGGAAGTGTGGGAATATACTACCCAACAATCCCTAATCGATAATCGAAAACCCCTAATTGACAACGATAAGTCATTGTGGCTTATCTTCCTTCTCGGCCTCTTAGGCGGCCTGTTGGCTATCTTCACGCCTTGTGTATGGCCAATTATCCCGATGACGGTATCCTTCTTCCTCAAGCGTACGGATCGTGGGGTGGGGAATGCTGTCTTATACGGACTGAGTATTATCGTATTATATGTAGGCTTGGGATTATTGGTGACGCTGTTGTTTGGCGCTTCGGCGCTGAATGATATCAGCACCAATGCAATAGTGAATATCTTTTTCTTCCTCCTGTTGGTAGTCTTTGCGCTGTCGTTCTTTGGATTGTTTGAGATTACGCTTCCTTCGTCCTGGTCGACGGCTCTGGACAGCAAGGCGCGTTCGACCGGTGGTATGCTGAGTATCTTGCTGATGGCGTTTACCTTAGTTATCGTATCTTTTTCATGCACAGGCCCTATTATCGGTACGCTCTTGGTGGAAGCTGCCGGACGTAGTCTCTTGGCGCCGGCTATAGGCATGTTGGGGTTTGCGTTGGCTTTGGCTTTACCTTTCTCGCTCTTTGCTATGTTCCCGCAATGGCTCAAGCAGGCACCGCGTTCTGGCGATTGGATGACGAGTTTCAAGGTCGTCTTGGCATTCTTGGAATTGGCTCTCTCGCTTAAGTTCCTGAGTGTTGCAGACTTAGCCTATGGCTGGGGTATACTCCCGCGTTGGCTTTTCCTGTTAATTTGGATAGCCTGCTTTATCGGTATCGGCATCTATCTGTTGTGGCATATACATCGCGTGTCTTTAACGCGCAAGATTATTCGTATCCTGTGTATCCTTCCGTCCTTGGCCTTTGCCGCTTATTTGGTTCCCGGACTGTGGGGCGCACCCGTTAAGGTCGTTAGTGCTTTTGCGCCGCCGATGCCTATTACGGGGCGCGAAGTATTCAATGATTATGAACAAGGTCTGGCCTTTGCTCGTCAGGAAGGTAAGCCCATCATCATCGATTTTACCGGCTACGGCTGCGTCAATTGTCGCAAGATGGAGGCGTATGTCTTGGAGGATGATAGCGTCAAGGCACGGTTGCAGAACTATGTCTACCTTCAACTCTTTGTTGACGATCGTTTAGATACCGACCATGACGGCGAGAGTGAGGGCAGCGAGAACAGCCGCATCCAGCGTGAACTCTTCGGCTCTAATGCGCAGCCTTTCTTCGTTCAACTGGATGCTGAAGGCAATCTGATAGCCGAACCTATCGCCTTCACCACCGACCCAAATAAATTTATCGACTGGCTAAAATACTAACTTATGATACAAAAGAAAAACTATGACACCAAGCGTCCGCCGGAGAAGGAGATGATTTTCGGGATACGCGCTGTGATGGAAGCAGTAGATGCCGGAAGGGTATTGGATAAAGTGCTGATACGCAGAGATATGTCGTCTTCTATCGGCAAAGAACTGCTGACCAAATTAGACGGAACTGGTACGTATGTGCAGCGTGTGCCCGTAGAGAAACTTAATCAATATACCGACAAGAATCACCAGGGCGTTATCGCGTTCCTCAGTCCTATAGAGTTTTATCCGCTTGAGAATCTCGTGCAAACGCTTTATGATGACGGTAAGACACCTCTGCTGATGGTATTAGACGGGGTGACGGACGTGCGTAACTTTGGTGCTATAGCGCGTACATGCGCTTGCGCGGGCGTACATGCTCTTATAATAGGTGCTCGCGGAAGTGCCGCCATCAACGGTGATGCCATTAAAGCCTCTGCCGGTGCCCTGCATACGCTTCCCGTTTGCAAGGTCGAAAATCTGCAGAATGCCTTGCGTTACCTGCAAGAGAGCGGTTTACGTATCGTAGCCGCTACGGAGCATACTGACCGCAACTATACCGACGTGGATATGACTGTCCCGACCTGTATTATTATGGGCTCCGAGGAGAAGGGTATCTATGAGGAGAACTTAAAACAATGTACCGACCGGGTACGTATCCCCATGGCCGGTACAATTGAGAGTTTGAATGTGTCTGTTGCTGCCGGCATCATGATTTATGAGGCCGTTCGGCAACGCGGTTAGAGATTCCTTATACCAGACTAAACGCTACGTCCATCATCTTGGTGAACGTATTTTGGCGTTGTTCAGCCGTAGTGGATTCGCCGGTTAGGATGTGGTCGCTAACGGTGCAGATAACCAAGGCTTTCTTGCCCGCGCGTGCTGCATTGAGATACAGCGCCGGAGCCTCCATCTCATCAGCCAGCACACCCATCTTGGTCCAGTTGGCTTTACGCGGGTCTTCACTATAGAAGACGTCTGCGGAGTAGACATTACCTACGTGATAGCGATAGCCGAATTTCTCGCAGGCATCAACGGCTTTACGAGCCAGGTAGAAGTCCGCGATAGGAGCAAAATTGCCTTGCAGGTCAAATTGGTCGGCATAATTACTCTCGGTGCAGCTACCTAAAGCAATCACGATATCGCCTAACTGTACATAGTTCTGACGTGCGCCGCAGGAGCCTACGCGGATTATCGTTTCTACATCATAGAAGTTATACAGTTCGTAGGTGTAGATACCTATCGACGGAATTCCCATTCCGTGACCCATTACGGTCACTTCTTTACCTTGGTAAGTGCCGGTATAGGCAAACATGTTACGTACTTGGTTGACCAACTTGGCATTCTCTAAATAGCGTTCAGCCATCAACTTGGCGCGGAGCGGATCTCCCGCCATAATCACAGTCTTTGCGATTTCACCGTACTGTGCACCATTGTGCGGAGTAGGACAATTTCCTTTTGCCATAATTGTTTGTGTTTTTGTGGTTTATAATTATTCGTAATTTTTAATTTCCTTTCAGCCATTCAACGGCTCTTTTCAGGTCTTCCGGCGTATCGATGCCCATGGAGTAGGTGTTGCATACTGCCACTCGTATGGGGTATCCGTTCTCCAACCAACGCAGCTGTTCCAGACTCTCGGCTATTTCCAATCGTGTCTGCGACAATTGGGTTATCTTGCGCAGCACCTCGGCTCGGTAAGCGTACATGCCTATGTGACGATAGTGTTGACGCTGCTTGAGCCATTCTTCTTTTGCTACGCCGCGCAGATAGGGAATAATCGAACGCGAGAAGAGCAGGGCAGTACCGAGTTCTTTGGACGGTGCATCAAAGGCAATGGCCACTTTGGGCGTATTGGGATTCTCCAATGCTTCCCATGTATCTGCCTCTGTAAACGGCTTAACGAGGGTGGCTATCTGTGTATCTTCCCGTTCAAAGCAGCGTTGGATAGCGGCAATCTGTTCGGGCTGGATAAAGGGTTCGTCACCTTGAATATTGATGATGACTGTCTCCTGTAATTGTGCCTCACTCATCCCTAAGTGCTCCATAGCTTCCAGACAACGGTCTGTGCCGCACTTATGGTCAGTGCGCGTCATCACTACTTGACCTCCGAAACCTTTTACGCAATCGTATATGCGTTCGTCATCGGTAGCTACCACGACCGTCTCTAAGGCCTTGCTCGCCTGTTCATATACTCGCTGAATCATCGGTTTGCCGCCTATGTCAGCTAAGGGTTTGCCGGGGAAACGCGTACTGGCGTATCTTGCCGGAATGATGCCGATAAAGTTCATATCTGATTTTCGATTTTCGATGTTGGATTTTCGAGTTCGCTTCGTTCTATTTTTGTCAGCAGCGTGATTGCTCCGCTTACTGTTCTAACTTGTTCTATGCTGGCGTACCGCTTGCCTGTGGGTTTTCCCTGCTTGTCTTTTATCTCTCCCATTTTGCACCTATTGCCGCGCGAATAGACGTATTCTACAATCTTGCCAAACGCTTCGCTTTGCCAATAGCGGTTGTCGGAAGTGGTGAAGTAAAGCGTCAGGTGTTCGCCTTTGAGGTAAATCTTCTCAATACCTAAGCGGCAACACAGCCATCTCAGACGTACAACATTCATCAGTTCGGCGGCCTCGTCGGGCATAGGACCAAAGCGGTCGATAAGGCGTCGCTGGAAGGCCGCCAATGAGTCTTCGTCGCGCAAGCTGTCTAACTCGCGATAGAGGGAGATACGCTCCGATATATTCTCTATGTACGAAGCAGGGAAGGAGAGCGGCAGGTCGCTTTCCAACTGTGCATCGCTGCACCAGGCGTGCGTGCTCTCTTGAGGCATAGTGCTCATCTCCTCGTCCGGCACTTCGGCTACGTTTATCTCCTCTTTCAGTTCCTCTACGGCTTCTGTCAGAATGCGTTGGTAGGTCTCGTAACCTAAGTCGGCAATAAATCCCGACTGCTCAGCACCTAATAGGTTACCTGCTCCGCGGATGTCTAAGTCCTGCATGGCCAGACTGAAACCGCTGCCTAAATCGACGAAGGTGGAGATTGCATCCAATCTTCTGCGCGCCTCAGGAGTGAGCAGTTCGCGGTCAGGAGCTACTAAGTAGCAGTAGGCCTTACGGTTGCTGCGCCCTACGCGTCCGCGCAACTGGTGCAAGTCGCTCAAGCCGTAGTGCTGCGCTGAATAGATAATCATCGTATTCACATTCGGGATATCAACGCCCGACTCGATGATGGTTGTCGATACGAGGATGTCGTAGTCGTAGTTGATGAACGCCTCCAAGCGCTCCTCCATCGCCTCGGTGGTCATCTGCCCATGCGCAGTTATGATACGTGCGTCCGGGCACAGGCGTTGTAGACGGGCTGCGATACGATCCAGCATCTCGATGCGGTTGTTGACCACAAAGACCTGCCCGTTACGCGATAACTCATGTTCTATAGCCTCGCGGATGATATCCTCGTCTTCGGGATTAATCACCTCTGTTTGTACGGGATATCGATTGGGCGGAGGTGTGGTCATAATGCTCAAGTCACGTGCCCCTAACAGGCTGAACTGCAGCGTTCTTGGAATAGGCGTGGCCGTCAGCGTCAGCACGTCAACATTGGTGCGTAGACTCTTTAACTTATCTTTGACCGCTACGCCGAATTTCTGTTCCTCATCGATAATGAGTAGGCCTAAGTCGTGCCACTTAACGGTCTTGCCGACAATCTTGTGCGTACCGATTAGTATGTCTATCTGTCCGGCAGCGAGTTGTTCCAAAATCTCCTTAGTCTCCTTAGCTGTCTTGCCGCGGCTGAGGTATTCTACCTTTACCGGGAAGTCTTTGAATCGCTCGCGGAAGGAGGTGTAGTGTTGCAGCGCCAAGACGGTTGTCGGCACCAATACGGCCACTTGTTTCCCGTCCGTAGCGGCTTTGAAGGCGGCGCGCATGGCGATTTCCGTCTTACCGAATCCTACGTCTCCGCAAATCAACCTGTCCATAGGCATAGGCGATTCCATATCCCGCTTGACATCCAGCGTAGCTTTGGCCTGGTCGGGCGTGTCTTCGTATAAGAATGAGGCCTCCAATTCGTGCTGCATATACCCGTCGGGCATGTAGGCGAAGCCTTTCTGTCCTTTGCGGGTGGCGTACAGACGAATCAGGTCGCGTGCGATATCTTTTACTTTGTCCTTGGTGCGCTCTTTGAGTCGTTCCCAAGCGCCGCTTCCCAGACGGCTAATCGTAGGCGCCGAACCTTCGCGGCCTTTGTATTTAGCGATACGATGCAGGTTATGAATGCTGACAAAGATAGTGTCGCCTCCGCGGTAGTTGAGACGAATCATCTCTTGCGGACGGCCATTGACTTGTGTGGTCACCAAACCGCCAAACTGGCCTATACCGTGGTCCGAATGTACTACATAGTCGCCGGGCTGCAACTGGTTTATCTCGCGCAGGGTGACGATAGCCTTACCGCGTCGGGCGTTCTCGCTACGCAGCGTCACGCGGTGGTAACGCTCAAATATCTCGTGGTCCGTATAGCAGGCAATATGCTGCTCGCGGTCTACAAAACCGGCATGCAGGGCGTGGTCGACAGGCGTGAACGATATATCCGTGTCTTCCTCGAATATAGCGGCTAAGCGGTCCAATTGTTTCTTCTGGTCGGCTAAGATATAGATGTGATAGCCTTCGGCACACTTGCTACGCAGGTCATCCGCCAGCATCTCGAAGTTCTTGTGGAAGATAGGCTGGGGCAGGGTGTCAAAGGCAATGCGGGTGTGCGTAGAGTAATAACTCGTTTCGGCAATTTCCAGCGTCCGCTCAGGGCAATGGTCTAGGATTGTGTCCTTCCGGTCTCCTTCCAGTCGGTACCTAACTACGGCCCAGTCGTCACTCGCCCATAGGGTATCGTTACTCAGATAATCGGTCAGATATCCTTCCTCCTGCTCCTCTTCGTCTTGCTGTGCTCTGCCCGTAATACCGGCGGCGGATATTTTGTCCTTACTCAGCTGGTTCTCGATATCGAAGGTGCGAATGCTGTCCACTTCATCGCCGAACAGATCCAGACGATAGGGATCATCGTGGCTGTAGGAGTAGACATCCACTATGCCGCCTCGGATAGCAAACTGTCCGGGTTCGTAGACAAAGTCTACGCGTTCAAAGCCTAACTCAACCAGACGTTCGGATAAGTCGCTCATCAGTATTGTTTCGCCCGTACGGATGGTTAAGGTGTTAGCTTTCAGTGTGTCAGGCATGGGCGTGGACTCGGATAGCGCTTCCGGATAGGTGACGATAACGGTCGGTTGGCCGTTGGCTATGGTTGTCAATACTTCCGTGCGTTGTACCGCCATCGCCTCGTCTGTGCCCTGTCGTCTGCGGCGTGAGGAGGGGAAGAAGAGGGCTCCGGAGATAAGAGTAGCCAAGTCGGCATATAAATATTGTGCCTCGTCGGCGTTGCTCATGACCATGACGATAGGCTTGCCTTGGGTACGTTGCGCCAGCGCAGACAATACGATCGCACGCGCGCTGCCGTGCAAGCCGGACAGCAGGATATGCTCGGCCCGACCGGCTCGTATTTGTTCTGCTGCAGCCGAAATACCCGGATGGGCAGACAATAAGTCATATAACTCCTCAATCTTCATTTGCGCGCGCGAAAATCTCGTACAATAAGCATGCAAAGTTACATTTTTTTTCGCATATATACAAATATTTGTGTGTTTTTGCCGAAAAATTTTGCATATATAAAAAAAAAGTCGTACCTTTGCGCCCTGAAATCAAACCAATTAACTTAATATTAACAAAAATGAAAAAGATTGTTTTGGGCCTTATGGCCGTAGCAACCCTGGTATTAGTAGGTTGTAAGAATGACAGCAGCAGTAATGGTGGAAAGACTCTCAACTCCATTGTTGCTAATTATGGTGACACTATCAATTTTGCTGACACTCTTGGTGTCGCAGAAGTTGAGGTTATTCCCGCTGACTATTATTATGCTGACGTAGATGAAGATGGTCTGGTTATCGTAGGTCACGTAGGTAAGACCACTCTGGACGTTATCGCAGAAGGTAAGACTCAGAAAGTAGCTTTGACTATTGAGCCTATGTTTGCGGATGAGTATTTCTATCCTACTTTCAACTGCGATTGGACGCTTACCGAGGCTGCTCTTCGTCAGCAGATGGGTACTCCCGGTTATGACACCACTTACAATGATACTACCGTTTTGGTATATCAAGTATCGCAGCTTTTCTTAGGTCAGTACTACTTTGTTAACAACAAGTTCGACAGGTTAGAGTGCCTGACGGCTAATAGCACGCTGGGTCAGTATTCTCGCTATTACCTGTTAGAGCGTTTCCAGTATTTTGGACAGAACCAGAACAAAGGATACTATTTCTTCATCAATGCATTGACGCGGGAAGAGGCTAATACTGTTATTACCTTCGCTAATATGGGAGGATACTATTGGAATGTTTATCAGCCCAATACTCCTGCCGGTGTTACAGCTCCGATGCGTATGCCCAAAAAACTTGTCAATTTCTAATTGAATTGGACATAACAAAATAAGCAGCCTTCGTGGCTGCTTTTTTTATGCTTGATAGTGACGGCACCAGGGCGTTAGTCCGCACTTATCGCAATGGGGTGTGCGGGCCTGACAGATATAGCGCCCGTGCAGCAGAAGCCAGTGATGCGCCTTGGGGATGATGTCTTGAGGAATATATTTAACCAGCTGTCGTTCCGTTTGCAGGGGATTCTTACTATTGGTGGTCAATCCCAAACGTTCGCTGACGCGGAAGATGTGCGTATCTACAGCCATCGTCGGTTGATTCCAGATGACTGCGCAAACGACATTTGCGGTCTTGCGTCCTACGCCGGGCAGCGTCTGCAGGTCGTCAATATTGTCGGGTACTTGGCCGTCAAAGACGTCTACTAAGCGTTGTGCGGCAGCGCGCAGGTGTTCGGCTTTGGCATTGGGATAACTGACCGAGCGGATGAAGGAGAAGATATCCTCTACCGAGGCTTGCGCCATCTTCTCGGGCGTAGGGTAGGCGGCAAAGAGAGCGGGCGTGACCAAATTGACGCGTTTGTCGGTACATTGTGCACTCAGCATCACAGCCACCAACAACTGAAAAGGATTGGCGTACACCAACTCCGATTCGGCAGAAGGAGCGTTAAGCGCAAACCACGATAGGATATGTTCAAATCGTTGTCGCGTTGTCATAATAGGTCTTGCTCAGGAATCGTAACAACTGTGTGGCATCTTTGACGGTCACCTCAGTTTCGGGGGTAATCTCTTTCTTTTGCAGACGCAGCAGCATTACTTGATACAGGAGTACCAGACACGCCTCCACATCGGACATAGTAGGACGGTCGGTCTTGGCTTTCAGTAAGTTAAGCGCAGGCTCCAGATGCAGGATAACGGCCCGATAGGGGGCTTCGGTATCGTACAACTCATCGTGCAGTTCTTCTAACTCACTCAGGGCATTTTGTGCCAACTGCAGATGACCGCCGTTCATGATGCCTTCTGCGTGCATCATGTCCGAGATCTCCATCAGTTCGGTACTGTTCATGGCCTGCTCAGGGAAAGCGCGCAGGTAGTCCTCTATCTGCCATAAATACAAGATGTATTCGGCTATATTTTCGCGTTTACTCTTCATTTTCGTCCCAATCTATGTCGTCTAAATAATCGTCGGAGATGAATTGTTCTATATCGCGGCGGTCTTTCTTAGTCGGTCGTCCTGTACCGCGGTCACGGCCGTTCTGTCCGGCTAAGCGCGCCAACTCCAGCAGTTCCAACTGGTCAGGAGAGGTAATATCGCGCAGGTAGTCGGGCACTAACTTGGCGCCCAGACGGTTCTCGCTGAGTTGCAGCACCTGGTAGGTGTAGGTGATCGGGCCTTTGCGTACGGAGAACTTATCGCCTACCGAGAAGGTGCGCGAGGGCTTGAGTTCGACACCATTCATGGTGATGCGGCCTTTCTTACAGGCATCCGTAGCGATAGAGCGCGTCTTATAGATGCGCATCGCAAACAAATATTTATCTACTCGTACCGGCATAATCCCTAATCACTAATCTATTCTCCATCATGCGGGCAATATATTGTTGTATATAGGCTTGCATATAGCGGAGCATATCCTGTACCTCCTCGCTATCGGAGAGGATGTCTAATTCATCGTGCTGCAGCAGGCGGTCCTGACGGAAATTATAGATGTGTACGAGGTGCTGACCATCGTATTGCACCAGCAGGCTGTCCGAGAAACACTGGTATAGCGGGTCGTTGTAGTTAACGACGTATTTGTGCTCCGGGCGCTGCGTGAGGATATCTTCTCCAAAAGCCACAAAGGGTTCGTCGTAACCTACATAGCCTAATACGGAGGACATAATATCTGCCTGGCATACAGGAATATCGGTGCGCAGGTCGACTGTTGAGCGTTGCCACGAGGGGTCGTAGAAGATGACGGGCACCTCGTAAACGCCTTTGTCGTTGGTATATTCTGCATGCGTCAGACTATTGGTATGGTCGGCGGTGAAGACAAAGAGGGTATTTGTATACCACGGCTGCGTCTTAGCATAGTCGAAGAAGCGGCGCAGGGCGTAGTCGGTATATCCTATGCAGCGATGAATAGGCTGCGTGCCGCGCGGGAAAGTATCTTCATAACGTGCCGGCACTTGGAAGGGGTGGTGCGAGGTAACCGTAAACACCGCCGTCATGAACGGCTCCTGCATGGTGGACATCGTGCGGGCGTAGAATTGCAAGAACTCTTCGTCCCAGATGCCCCAGTAACCATCGTAGTCACTGTCGTTGTTGTATTCGTCCTTACCGTAGTAAGCCTTGAATCCGCAGGAGCGGGCAAAGGCCATAAAGCCCATAGAGCCGTTAGGAGCACCGTGGAAGAATGCCGTCTCGTAGCCTTTGGTATTCAGGCACGAAGCGATAGACATCACGTCATTGGTGCTGTAGGGCGTCAGTATATAAGGCGAACCGAAACGCGGTATACCGGCTAAAATACTCGGCATAGCGTCGATCGATTTGCGTCCCGACGAGAGCGAGAGCGAATAGGTGACGCTGTGCTCCAAGAGCGAATCCAAGAACGGCGTATAACCGGTGTAGGTGCCTTCGTCCAGGTCGTGATTGTAGAAACCGATATTCTCCTTAGAGAAACTCTCTAAGATAAAGACGACAACGTTTTTGTCGATTTTCGATTCTCGATTTTCGATTAGGGATGCCTGATTGGCCGGATGAACGGGCGTGTATATCGCTTCTAACTCATCGTCAGCGAAGTAGTGCGGATTGCGATAGGCCTTGCCTTCCGACGAGCGCATGAGGGCAAAGGGCGTGTTGAGCACCACATTAGTCTCGCAGGGGCGGTCGGTGTATTGCAAAGCGTTGCTGAGCGTGATAGGACGCGTAAAGGCTCCGAAACCGCCACGGATACCGATAATGGTAAAATAGACACTTACTGCCAAGATGAGGCTCTCCGCTACATAGTAGACGGGCATCAGACGCGTGTAGCACCCGCGGCACGCACAGGCGCGGCGCGTGAGCCATATAACGGCTATGATAAGCACGATAGTGAAGACGCTCACGTACCAGTACTGCACCATGGAGGTGAAGAATATGTTGCTCAGGTTGTCGTCGTTTTCAAATTCCGAGAAGAACGCCATTGTCGTGCGGCGGTCAGAGAAGCGCACATACACGGTATCTACGGCGTTAGCGATGATGCCTAAGATGTTGGGCACCCAATAGAACCAGCGCACCGCCTTCTGATACTTGTTATTCGTGCGCCACGACCAAGGTAGCGGCAGGAGCATCAGCACCAGGTAGACGCTGTTGAGGTAGAGTAGGGCTGTCAGGTCGAAGCGTATGCCGCCGCCTAACATTTCCAACAGGTGACGCGTGCTCACGTCCGGGTAGATATCGATATTTACCCAGTAGAAGAACAGCCTCATCAGGGTAAACGCCACCATCATCAACACGAAGTTGCAGGCGGCTACCGTCCATGGATGAAGCCAGCACGAGGCTAAGCAGGATTGCAGTCTGTTATTTGCCATTATATAGGTTCATGGTACGTTCTATACCTTGCAGGCAGAACGAAGTAATTATCTCGTTGGTCACTTTCAATCGCTCCGGCAGGGCTTGCTGTTCCTCTTCGGTCCACTCGCCCAGTACGTAGTTGATTTGTGTCCCGCGCTCGTAATCGTTACCTATACCGAATCGTACGCGTGCGTAGTTAGGTGTGCATAGTACCTGCTGGATGTGTCCCAAACCGTTGTGTCCTCCGTTGCTGCCTTGTTGGCGTATGCGGAGAGTACCGAAGGGCAGATTCAGGTCGTCCACCAATACCAGCAGTCGCTCTAAGGGTATCTTCTCCTCGTTCATCCAGTAGCGAACGGCATTGCCGCTCAGGTTCATGTAGGTAGAGGGTTTAAGAAGTACGAACTCGGCATTCTTGACGTGTCCGCGAGCGATGAAACCGTATCGGCGGTCTTCAAAAGTAATGTTGGACGCTTCGGCAAAAGCGTCCAACATACGGAATCCTATGTTATGTCGGGTATTTCGGTATTCGTCTCCGATATTGCCTAACCCGACAATCAGGAATTTATTCATACTTATTCAGCAGCTTCAGCAGCAGCGCTGGCGCGGGTAGCCTTTACTTGAGCTACACAAGCGTCCTTCACGTTCATGAGCTTGCAGCCCTCAACGGTGATGTCGCTAACAGCCAATTTCTTGCCCAGACCCAGAGCGGTAACGTCAACGATAACGCGGTCGGGAATGTTCGTATAAATACCGTTTACTTTCAGCTTGCGCATTTCCAAGGACAACTTACCACCGGCTTTTACACCTTCGGCGTGACCTTCCAGAACAACGGGAATCTCCACGGTAACGGGCTTCTTCTCGTTAACGGCGAGGAAGTCGATGTGGAGTACATTACCGCTGATGGGGTGGAATTGCAGCTCTTTCACTACAGCCATGCACTTTTTCTCACCGATAGTGAGGGCGATAGCCAGCGTGTCAGGAGTGTAAATCATCTTGCGGATGTCCGCATTGTTAACGGTGAAAGTGATGTTTTCGCCCAGGCCATAGAGGTTGCAGGGCACTTGATCTTGCTTGCGCAGAGCTTTGGCGGCTTTCTTGCCGAAATCGGCACGAAGCGTACCGGCCAATTCAAAAGTTTTCATTGTGTTGTTGTTTTTGTTACTTTATTCGGGCAACGTGATACATAATACTTTATGTCTGTGACTGAGCCCTACTTATCATCACATAAAAAGGCCTCTCGGCCTCAGTTGCCTAACGAGGAATCGAACCTCGCCCCTCAGAACCAAAATCTGATGTACTACCGATATACGATTAGGCACTTTTTCTCAAAAGCGGGTGCAAAAGTACTGCTTTTTTTTGATATACGCAAATATTTCTGCACTTTTTTTGAGAAAAATGTTATTTTGCAATCACCAAATAGTAATTCTTTTTACCTTTTTGGAAGAGCAAATACTTGCCGTTCAGCAGGTTGGCATCTGTCAGCGGTGTCTGCGGGTCGGTGAGCTTCTCTTTGTTGAGCGAGAAGCCGTTCTGCTGAATCATCTTGCGTGCTTCACCTTTCGAGGGGAAGATATTGGTGCGTTCGGCCAGCAGGTCAAGGGGACCGATACCGGCTTTGAGGTCGGCTAAGGGTATCTCGTAACTCTCTACATTCTCGCCGAATATCTCCATGAATCGTTCTTCCGACAGGGCGCAGAGGGTCTCGTGCGTGGTGTTGCCGAACAGCACGTTGGTAGCTTCTACAGCTTTATCGTAATCCTCGCGTGAGTGAACCAATACGGTCACCTCTTCGGCCAGACGTTTCTGCAGCGCGCGCAGGTGCGGAGCGGCATCGTGTTCGGCGATGAGGGCTTCTATCTCCTCACGTTCTAAGGTGGTGAAGATCTTGATATAGCGTTTGGCATCCTCGTCCGAGACATTCATCCAGAACTGGAAGAACTTATACGGACTGGTGTAGCGTCTGTCGAGCCATACGTTGCCGCTCTCGGTCTTACCGAACTTAGTGCCGTCGGCTTTGGTTACCAACGGGCAGGTGAGGGCAAAGGCCTCGTTGCCGGTCATCTTCTTAATGAGTTCCGTACCGGTAGTGATGTTGCCCCATTGGTCTGAACCGCCCATCTGCAGTTTGCAGTTCTTATGCTCGTTCAGGTATACGAAGTCGTAGCCTTGCAGCAGTTGGTAGGTGAACTCGGTAAAGGACATACCGCAGTTGAATTCGCCGTTGAAGCGCTTCTTGACGCTGTCCTTAGCCATCATATAGTTGACGGTAATCAGTTTACCTATGTTGCGTGCGAAATCGAGGAAGGTGTAGTCCTTCATCCAGTCGTAGTTGTTGACCAATTCGGCGGCATTGGGAGCGTCGCTATTGAAGTCGATAAAGTGCTCCAGTTGTGCGCGAATGGCAGCCACGTTATGACGCAGCGTCTCTTCGTTGAGCAGATTGCGCTCGGCACTCTTACCGCTCGGGTCACCAATCATACCGGTAGCACCGCCCAGCAGAGCGATAGGTTTATGGCCGCAGTTCTGCAAATGACGCAGCATCATGATGCCGCATAGGTGGCCTATATGCAGACTGTCCGCGGTAGGGTCGATACCTACGTAGGCGGTCGTCATCTCTTTCATCAATTGTTCTTCGGTACCCGGCATAATGTCCTGCAGCATGCCGCGCCATCTCAATTCTTCGACAAAGTTTTTCATCTTGCTATCAAAAATTCCAAATTTGGGTGCAAAGTTACGCATTTTTTTTGAGATGTGCAAAAAAAAGTGTACTTTTGCAGTCGATTATGGAAAAAACACGCACAAAATATATTTGTCTGCTTTCTGCGGCGGCCGTTGTTCTGGCGCTGGCTATCTGGTTCGGTGAGCAGTATTATCGCTATCGTTGGTGTAATTTCGTCAGTCGTGACGGCGAGAAGCACGGTTATTATGTCCGTCCCGGCATGTCGGTCGACAGTGTGATTGCGGCTATCGAGGCGGATTATGCTTTAGGTTCGTCGCTCGATTGGCGGTTGCATAGTCGTTATCTGCATTTCTATACCTGCCAGGTGGGTTTCTATCGCCTGCCTGCGCGTATAGGAGATAAGGAGTTGATACGCCGTCTGATGTTGGGTCAGCAGACGCCGGTGCGATTGAGTTGGACGCATCAGGTGCGTACGCGCGAACAATTATCTTCGCGCCTGAGTAAGCAACTGCTCATGGATAGTGTCGCTATAGCCGAACGTCTGGACTCGGCGGAGTATATGGCGGCCTATGGTTTGAAACGCGAGACGGCGGTGTGCTTGTTCTTGCCGGATACGTATGAGGTGTGGTGGACGCTGACGCCCGATCAACTCTTTGAACGCATGGGACGAGAGTACCGCCGTTTTTGGAACGAGGAGCGTCTGCATCGTGCCGACAGTATGCACCTGACGCCTACCGAGGTGGCTACGCTGGCCAGTATAGTAGAGTCGGAGACCAACCGTCAGCAGGAGTATCCCCTTATCGCCAGCCTCTATCTCAATCGGCTGCATCGTCGTATGCCTCTCCAGGCTTGTCCGACGGTTATCTTTGCGGTAGGAGATTTCTCTATGCGCCGTGTGCTCAAGCGTCATCTGCGTATCGAGTCGCCCTATAATACGTATCGCAATATAGGCCTGCCTCCCGGACCTATCCGTTGTGCACGTAAGACAACGATGGATGCCGTCCTGCAGGCGCCTAAGACCGATTACCTGTATATGTGCGCCAATCCCGATTGGTCGGGCACGCATGTCTTCTCATCGTCGTATAGCAACCATGCGGCAACGGCTCGTGCTTATCAGCGCGAGTTGAATAAACGTAAGATACGGTAATTTATTTCTCCGGTAGTATACCTGATTGGTAGGCCTGTAACAGTTGTTTCAGGTCGGCTACCTGTTGCAGCAATTCGCGTCCCGTGTCGGTATCGCGGATGAGCATGCGGTGGTCGGTAAAGTCCTGCAAGAGGGTGCGCGAGTGGATGTCGCCGCCTGTTTGGATGGCTTGTTCGCGACTCTCGAACGACTCGTGTTCTACTAACTGTATGCCGTGGCTGTTGTATATGAGGGTGTAGCCGGCTATGCCCGTCTTCTCCTGGTAGGGTTTGGCAAAACCGCCGTCGATGACCAATCGTTTGCCTCCGGCGCGCATGGGTGTCTCGCCTTTGGTGGTCTTAACGGGTATATGTCCGTTGATGATACGTCCGGTGCGGGTGCTGAGTCCGAACTCGCGCAAAATCATGTTGCAGGTCTTCTCGGTATTGGCGAGGCTGTAGTAAGCGCCATTGCTTTCATGCTGCACCTGTTTATCGTCCACGAAGTAGCGTTCCAGCGTCGTCATCTTGTCCTTATGGTATAGGGGCGAACGGTAGCCGCACCATAGGTACCACATAAAGTCTAATGCGTCCTGATCCTGCTCGTAGTAAGCAGCGCGTATGACGCGGTCGGTCTCGTCCATGAGGGCGCGTCCTTTGTAGGTCTTGCCGCCGTATTCTATCTCCATAAAAGTGCCGTCCTCGTTCAAAGGGATAGCGGCGTGGTAGAGTAGGAAGCCGTTGCTGATTTTGTATAGCGAACCGTGTTTGTACAGTTGGTCTAAGTGTTCCTGCATCTTGCGTGAGCGACGGAACGAGTGGAGCAGTTGGTCCATCAGTTGTTTCTCGGCGCGCGTGAGACGATAGGGGTGTGCCGGGTTGAGGGTCGGCAGGTTGGTGTCCGTGAGCGGGTATTCACGTCCGTTGATGCAGATAATGCCGCGTTCCGGGTCTATCTTGTCCAGCAACAGCCTGTCTTGCATCTTATACTCCGGATGGCGCTGGATGAGTTGTCCTTCTAATTTGAATTGGATGATAGATATCGCCTTGTGCATCTTAGCCATTATCTGTGCCGAGTGGCGGAGACGCGGGTTGTTCTCAAAGTCTTTGGTCTGGAAGATAGTGCACGGGTCATCGCGATAGGTCTGCATGGCAAAGGTGGCTAAGGGCAGCAAGTTGATACCGTAGTCTTCCTCCAGCGTCTCTATGTTGGCATAGCGGATGCTCACGCGCAGTACGGTAGCTATGAGGGCGGGATTACCGGCAGCAGCGCCCATCCATTCTATGTCGTGGTTACCCCATTGTATGTCGTAGTGGTGGTATTGCCCCAAGACATCCATTATCTTGCATGCTCCCGGTCCGCGGTCGTAGACGTCGCCTACTATGTGTAGGGTGTCGATAGCGAGGGTGTGGATGAGGAAGCAGAAGGCTATGATCAGTTCATCTTCGCGTTCGGTGTCGATGACGCTTTGCAGGATGGCGGCATAGAAATGTTTTCTGCCGGGCTCTTTAGGCGACTCGAAGAGCAACTCTTCCATGACGTAGGCAAAGTCTTTAGGCAGGAGTTTGCGCACTTTGGAGCGCGAATATTTGACGGTGACGGCACGTGCCACTTCGATGACGCGGTGCATGGTCTCGATTATCTTAGCTACATTGCCTACGGCTTTATGGCGTTCGCTCTCGCTGGCCAGGCATTCTTCGGGATAATAGATGAGGGTGCATAGATCGCGTTTCTCGTCCTCGTTGAGTGTGTCGCCGAACACCTCGTCCACTTTCTTGCGTACAACACCGCTGGCGTTCTTGAGCAGGTGGATGAACGCCTCGTCGGCGCCGTGCAGGTCGCTCACAAAGTGTTCTGTCCCCTTGGGCAACGAGAGGATAGATTGCAGGTTGATAATCTCGGTAGCTACATTGCGTCGATTGGGGAATTTCTCGCTCAGCAGGCGCAAATAACGGTCGTCTTGTATCATAGTCTTATTGTTATTCAGCAGGTTGGAGTGTAGTGAGTATGGCTTCGGCTTGTCGGAGCGCATTGCGTTTCTTTTGTCCGGGCCCTAAGACATACACCTCGGCGGTGATGATGCGTTGGTGTTCGGTGTCCAGTATGGTGCGGCTTACGTAGGGACCGCCCATGGGTTCGCCCTCGAGTATCTTCCATAGTCCGCGCACTTCGTATATGGGCACTTGTGTGGTGTCCTTAGGGGCGATGACGCGCATGACGGGCGGCATCTGTTTATATTCCGTACCCATATACGAGCCGGGCACAGTAGCGCTGATGAAGCGGGAGAGCACCTCGTCGCGTTTCATGTTGAGGTATTCGAGAGTAAAGGTACCTTGGTCGGTATAGGGGTAGGTATAAACTATCAGGTCGCGGCGGAGTGTACCTTTGTTGTTGCAGCACCAAAGGTAGGTCAGTCGCGGTGTGCGCATGCTCTTCGTCTCACCTTCGCGGATGACGCGTCCGTATTCGGTGGAGTCCATGAGTAGGGTATAGTCTTCGCTAATGAGCATGTCGTAACCGGTCATGCGGCGCAGTGCGGCGCGAGCCTCTTTGTTGGTACTGGCGCGGTAGAAACGTGCCTGGCGGCGGAGTTCTTGGTCTACAAACCATTCGCGCACCAGCTCGCCGTGCTTAGCCCAGTAGGCGATGAAGGACGCCTGGTCGGGACATTGTATGCGGTAGACAGCTTGCGGCGTAGACCAATAGTCGAGGCTGTATTTCACCTTCGTCTGGGTATAACGCTCGCCGTTGATATCTACTATCAATATGTTTCGTGTGGGCTTGAGGAAGTCGTCAAAGGCCTGCGGTGTGACGTGGGTGAGTTGGAAGTAGGGCTCATACTGCGGCATGCCGGGCATAGCGGCTTCCATGACGGCGCGCACCATGTCGTAGGCGGTAGCTATCGGCTCGTCGTAGGCGGAGCCGTTGCCGTACAGGTCGGTGCGTCCTAATCCTTCCCGGCTGCCTATGAAGGCGCGCTCGTCGGCGGTCAGCGGCCCCGTAGGCATCACTACTAAGCATTCGTATATACTACCCGTGGCGGACACTTTGGTCCCGCCGCTCATCTTGCTGCACGAAGTGAAGAGGAATGCTACTGCGCATAGGGCTAATCCGACTATGGTCATGAAGGTGTTTTTCATAATTTTTCGTTTTTGAGGCTACAAAATTACAAAAAGATTTTGATATGTCAAAATTTTTATGTACTTTTGCCCCATAAACGCTAATCGAAAATCGAAAATCACTAATCGAAAATCTCAACTATGAAATCCAAACTCCTCCTCCTCCTTCTGATTACCTGCGCAGCTTGTACGCGCTATAGTGTTTCTACCGCCCCTGATATGCCGCTGCTGCATGTGAGCGGTGAGTATGTATTGACCGAAGCGGGCGATACGTTTTATATTCAGGGCGTCAACTTAGGTTTCTGGCTCAATCCGGAAGGCTATGCCTTGCGCATGCCTAATCGCGAGTGTAACTCGCCCCGTCTGCTCAACGATTGGATTTGTCAGTTGGTCGGACCCGACGAGGCGGCGCAATTCTGGGAGACGTTTAAGGACCGTTTTATTACCGAGGACGATATCCGTTTTATCGCCTCTACGCGGGCGAATACGGTGCGTCTGCCTTTCCATTATGCTTTGCTGACCGATGACGATTATATGGGACGCACCACGTGTGAGGGCTTTGCGCGTCTCGATTCGGCGGTAGCTTGGTGCAAGCGTTACGGCTTGTATGTAGTGCTGGATATGCACGATTGTCCGGGTGGGCACACCGGCGATAATATCGACGATAGTTACGGCTATCCTTATCTCTTCCGTAGCGAGAAGAGTCAGACGCTTTTCTGTTCGCTTTGGCGCGAGATAGCGGAGCACTATCGCGATGAGAATGCTATACTGGGTTACGAGATGATGAACGAGCCGCTGGCGCCCTATTTCGAGCAGGACTTAGAATGGCTTAATAGCCAATTGGAGCCGCTCTATGTGCGTTGTATCGACAGTATACGGTCGGTCGACAGACGTCATATTATTATCCCGGGCGGTGCGCAGTGGAACGGCAATTTTGCCGTCTTTCATGGCCTTATGCAGGACGATAACCTGCTCTATGCCTGCCATCGCTATTGGCATCCGGCTAATGAGACGGGTATCTTGGATTTCCTGCGTTTTCGTGACTCGCTGCATGTGGCTATGTGTATGACCGAGACGGGACATAATACGCACGAATGGTACTATGACGAGGCGGCTACGCTGCGTCGCAACCATATCGGCTTGCTGTGGTGGCCATATAAGAAACTCGGCAACTCATGTTGGATGCAGGTGGGTATCCCGGACGATTGGGATAGGGTAGTACAGTTTGCCCTTGCCGACCGTCATTCGTATGATGCTATCCGCACCAACCGTCCTCCTGTCGACCTCTCCCGCCGTGCCCTCAACGCCCTGCTCGACAGCATCCTCTACGCCAACTGCACGCCTGACACCGTCTATATCGAAGCGTTTGCGCGATAAAGGATAATCAGTAAGAAATCGCAGAAACGTACAAATAATCTACCTTATTAGTCGAGAAAAGAGTGTAAATACACAAATAATCGACTGAACTATTGTGTATATCAGAAAGAGCAGTACTTTTGCAGCGGAAATGAGTATGTCTAAACTGATTAACATAACCGAATCCGAAGAGAGTGCTCTGGCGCTCGAGTTTGCCGAGTCTATACATGCCGGCTTCCCTTCGTCGGCTCTGTCATCGGCATCGACTACAACTATCGTAGCAAACAAGGTAATCATCATCAAGATAAGTAAGCACTATGAGCAATAAAGCAACCTCCCTCTCTCCTGAGGGTAAGAAGTCTCTCTGGAGCTTCTTCATCGGTTTGTTCGAACTAATCTTGTCCATCGGTAAGAAGCACGTCGACAAACACGTCAATAACTAACTTTGTATCAGATATAACAATAGACGCGCCCGAATGAGCGCGCCTATTGTGTATAATGTCTATTCGCTTAGATGATGTGCAGGTAGCCTGCGGCGAAGAGGACCAGATAGCCGATAATCATACTGATAGTACCGACGATAATACCGACCTTCATCATGTCTTTTTGCTGAATGAGGTTGGTGGCATACGCCAAGGCATTGGGTGGGGTAGAGATAGGCAGAAGCATAGCACTACTGGACGCTATAGCTACACCAATCAACACTGTAGACGTGCCGCCTACTGCCACTAACTTATCGCCCATAGCCGTACATACAACAACGAGGATAGGCATGAGCAAGGCTGCCGTAGCCGAGTGGGAGATAAGGTTGGACAGGCCGTAACACAATAAGCCCGACAGCACCACGATGAGTACCGGCGAGAAAGAGCCAAAAGGTATAGCCTTAACAACCAATGCCGCCAGACCCGAACCGTTCATCGCATAACCTAAAGCAAAACCACCGGCTACCATCCACAGCACGGACCAGTTGATCTCCTCCAGGTCATAACGCGTGATAATACCGCACAGCGCAAAGACCACAAAGGGGATAAAGGCTACCGTATAGGTGTTGATACCCGTTACCGTATCCAGCATCCACAGCAGGATAGTCGCTATCAAGGTAACGATGACGATAGTGGTGTTCTTGCCGCGTTTCATCTCACCCTCAATCTTGAGTTCGATAGTTTTCTGCGAGAAGGGGAACATAGTCTTCAACAGCCACCATCCGAACAGGATAAGCACGATAACTAACGGCACCATGAACAGCATCCACTGACCGAAACCGATACCTAAGTTCAGTCCCTCCGGGTCGTTCAAATACTTCAACGCTATCGTATTGGGCGGTGTGCCGATAGGCGTGCCCAAGCCGCCTAAGTTAGCGGCTACAGGGATACTCAGCGCCATAGCGATACGGCCCTTACCTTCCTTAGGCAACTGATTGAAGACAGGCGTGAGAAAGGTGAGCATCATAGCGGTAGTGGCGGTATTACTGATAAACATAGAGAACAGCGCCGTCACCAGCATGAAGCCCAGTAGGATACGCTCACTCTTCTGACCAAAGGGCTTCAAGAGCACTTTAGCCAGGTGGACATCCAGGCCGGACTTAGTAGTAGCGATAGCCAGGATGAAGCCGCCGATAAAGAGCATGATGACCGGGTCGGCAAACGAGGCCATGATCTGCTTATAGCTGAGTACATGCCCTACGACATCAGGATTGCATATCCACTTAACACCCGAATCGGAGGCAAAGAGCAGCAGCAAACCCATGATGCTGACCGACGTAGCCCACGAGGGGATGGGCTCCATCACCCACATAAGCGTAGCGTAGGCAAAGATAGCAATGATACGTTGGTGTACCTGCGTCAGACCATCGATACCGAAACACTCGGACGGGATAAACCATAAGGTAAAGAAGACAGCGAAGACAAACAGGAAGCTCATACCCTTCTTGAGACTTTTATTGGGGTCGAAGCGCTTGTTGTGCTTCAAGCTGTACATCTTGTGTACCAAATCGAATCCTACGAAATTCTTTAACATATTAAATAACTTTTCGCAAAAACAACGGCCGGCCCGGGAGGGGCGACCGTGTTTTTGATGGTTGGATAACGTTCGATATTATTTCTCGTCCTCTACGGCAGCTTGTGCAGCAGCGAGACGTGCGATAGGTACGCGGAAGGGCGAGCAGGATGCGTAGTTCATACCCACGCGGGCGCAGAACTTAACGCTGCTGGGCTCACCACCGTGCTCACCGCATATACCGGTACGCAAAGCGGGACGGATAGCGCGACCTTTCTCTACGGCCATCTTAATGAGCTGACCGACACCGTTCTGGTCGAGAACCTGGAAGGGGTCAACCTTCAAGATCTTCTTCTCCAGATATACGGGCAAGAAGGATGCGATATCGTCACGGCTGTAACCGAAGGTCATCTGAGTGAGGTCGTTGGTACCGAAGCTGAAGTACTGAGCCTCAGTAGCGATACGGTCGGCCGTCAGAGCTGCACGAGGAATTTCAATCATCGTACCAATCTCGAACTCAACCTCAACGCCATACTCGGCAAATACCTCTGTAGCTACGCGTTGGATAATCTCTTTCTGCTGTTTGAACTCGTATAGGATACCAATCAGCGGCACCATGATCTCGGGCATAGGATTCTTGCCCTCTTTCTTGAGTTCGCAAGCGGCGCTAAGGATAGCGCGCGTCTGCATAGCGGTAATCTCAGGGAAGGTGATACCTAGACGGCAACCACGGTGACCGAGCATCGGGTTGTTCTCTGCCAACTGAGCTACACGGGTCTGGATCTCCTCAACGGAAACGCCCATCTCTTTCGCCATCTGCTCTTGTCCCTTCAGATCATGCGGAACGAACTCGTGCAAAGGCGGATCGAGCAGACGGATGTTCACAGGCAGTCCGTCCATAGCGTCCAAGATACCTTTGAAGTCAGCCTTTTGGTACGGCAGCAGTTTAGCCAGTGCTTTCTCGCGGCCCTTGCTGTCCTTGGCGAGAATCATCTCACGCATAGCTACAATCTTCTTATCATCGAAGAACATGTGCTCGGTACGCGTCAGACCGATACCCTTAGCACCAAAGGCGCGAGCTACTTGTGCATCATGCGGCGTGTCGGCATTGGTACGAACCTGCATCTTGGTATACTTGTCGCACAAGTCCATAAGAGCCTTGAAGTCACCACTGAGTTCTGCAGCCTTAGTAGGAATCTGACCGGCATATACTTGACCCGTCGAACCGTTGAGCGAGATATAGTCGCCTTCCTTATAGGTAACGCCCTCGATAGTAACGGTCTTAGCCTTGTAGTCAACCATGATAGCACCTGCACCCGATACGCAGCACTTACCCATACCGCGAGCTACAACAGCTGCGTGCGAAGTCATACCGCCACGAGCGGTCAGGATACCTTCGGCTGCACTCATACCTGCCAAGTCCTCAGGAGAGGTCTCGATACGAACCATGATAACTTTATGACCGTCGTTATGCCATTCTTGTGCATCGTCGGCGTGGAAGACTATCTGACCGCAGGCAGCACCCGGAGAAGCGGGCAGACCTTGCGTGATAACCTGAGCCTTCTTCAAAGCGTCCTTATCGAAGACAGGGTGGAGCAGTTCGTCCAACTTCTGCGGCTCGCAACGCATGATGGCCTCTTTCTCAGAGATAACGCCCTCGCGGCACAGGTCCATAGCAATCTTCACCATGGCCGTACCGGTACGTTTACCGTTACGTGTCTGGAGGAACCAGAGCTTACCTTCTTGAACGGTGAACTCCATATCCTGCATGTCGCGATAGTGAGCTTGCAGCTTGAGCTGGATGTCGTTCAACTCCTTATAGAGCTCCGGCATGGTCTCCTCCATAGAAGGATATTTAGAGGCGCGCTCTTCCTCGCTGATACCGCGCAAAGCGGCCCAACGACGGCTGCCCTCGATAGTAATCTGTTGCGGAGTACGGATACCGGCTACTACGTCCTCACCTTGGGCGTTAACCAGGTACTCACCGTTGAAGATGTTCTCACCGGTAGCGGCGTCACGGCTGAAGCATACACCCGTAGCCGATGTCTCACCCATGTTACCGAATACCATAGCCATAACGCTAACGGCTGTTCCCCATTCGTCAGGAATTCCTTCCATCTTACGATAGAGGATAGCACGCTCGTTCATCCAGCTGCGGAATACAGCGCAGATAGCGCCCCAGAGTTGCTCGATAGGATCGTTGGGGAAGTCCTTACCGGTCTGGTCCTTAATAGCGGTCTTGAAGCGGGCTACCAGGAGCTTGAGTTCCTCAACGTTGAGGTCCTTATCCAACTTAATGTGGCGAATCTCCTTAACCTCGTCGATAATCTTCTCAAAGGGATCGATATCGGTCTTGTTGACGGGTTTCATACCCAGCACTACGTCACCGTACATCTGTACGAAACGGCGGTAAGAGTCGTATACGAAGTGAGGATTGTTGGTCTTCTTTACCATGCCCTCAGCTACGGTATCGTTCAGACCCAGGTTGAGGATAGTATCCATCATACCCGGCATCGAAGCGCGTGCACCCGAACGAACGGATACCAACAGCGGGTTGGCAGGATCACCGAATTTGCTGTTCATCAGGGTCTCAATGTGCTTAACGGCGGCCATAACGTCGTCGTTCAACAACTCCATGATTTTCTCCTGACCTACTTCGTAATACTCGTTGCAGACGTCCGTGGTGATAGTGAATCCCGGAGGAACAGGCACACCAACAAGGTTCATCTCGGCGCAGTTTGCACCCTTACCACCCAATTGCTCACGCATCTGGGCATTACCCTCGGCTTTACCGTTACCGAAAGTGTAAACACGTTTTTTGTTTTCCATTGTCAGTTGATTATATAATAAAGTTTTAAATCAGTCTCATACACAAAAGGCCTGCAAAGTTACAGAAAAAAAATTATATACACAAATATTTCTGTCATTTTTTTGGAATAAGGCCCAAAACGAGAAAAATTTCTATTTTTTACAAAAATATTTGCGTATATCGAAAAAATGTTGTACCTTTGCAGGCCAATTTTGGTGAAAGGGTTAAGTATGATACGCTTAAACGAATTGCAGATAGGGCGCTACGAGTATGATTACGAGTTGGATAGCGCGTATTTTGCGTCGATGGAGCACCCCTTACTCCTGGGCGGTCAGGTGCATGCGCACGCATGGTTGGATTTGCGCGAAAACGATTTTGATTTGCGTATATTCGTGAGCGGCGAGGTGCAGGTTACCTGCGACAGATGTCTCGAGCCGATGACGCTTCCCGTTGAGGCCGAGGATATGATGGAGATAGAGGAAGATGCGCAGACCTTAGACATCGAATGGTTGGCATATGAATTGATAATAGTTAATCTTCCGACAGTGCACTGTCACCCTGAAGGCGAGTGTAATCCCGAAATGGATCAACTTCTCCAAGCTCACCTTTGCCGCACCGAGGAAGAGCCCGAAGCATAAATTGGAAATAGTAAATTTGAAATTGTAAATTGTAAATTGTAAATAATTATGGCACATCCTAAACGAAGACAATCGCACACCAGACAAGCGAAACGTCGTACCCATGACGTGGCTGTAATGCCCGCTTTGGCTATTTGCCCCAACTGCGGTGCTCATTACATCTATCACACCGTATGCCCCAGCTGTGGCTACTATCGTGGTAAACTCGCTATCGAGCAAGCTGCAGAAGCTTAATCGTGCGACACAACAATGATATAGGCTCCGGCGCTTCCGGAGCCTATATCGTAAGTAGAAAAAAGATTTTAGTATTATGTTCGACAGAAACAATCGCACCCCACGTCCGGGTGGCTACCGTCAGAACGAGAGTTCGCGTGAGCAAAAGGACAATCAACCGATGACAGGACGCACTCCGCGCCCTCGTTTCAATCCTAACCAACGTTATGAACGCGTAGAACGCCCCGAACGTCGTGAGCGTTTTGAACGCACCGACCGCTACGAACGTGTAGAACGTCCGGAGCGCACTGAACGCCGTGAAGGCTTCCGTCCCCGTATCCAGCGCAATGAAGGTATGTATTCGCAAAAGAAACGCATGGAATACAAGCAGCGCTATGAGGACCCGACAAAACCCATTCGCCTGAATAAGTTCCTCGCTAACGCCGGTATATGTTCGCGTCGCGAGGCCGATGACTTTATCCAGGCAGGCGTAGTAACCGTTAACGGCACCGTAGTAGATAACCTCGGCGCTAAAGTGCTGCCGACCGACCGCGTCATGTTCCATGACCAGCCCGTTCGCCGCGAACGCAAGGTATATATCCTGCTCAATAAGCCGAAGAATACCGTTACTACCACCGATGACCCGGAAGAACGCCACACCGTAATAGATATCGTGCGCAACGCATGCGCGGAGCGTATCTATCCCGTAGGACGTCTCGACCGCAACACCACGGGCGTACTGCTGCTCACCAATGACGGCGATTTGGCAGCCCGTCTGACCCATCCTAAGTTCGGTAAGAAAAAGATCTATGCCGTAACTCTGGACCGCGACTTAGACGAAGATACCGAAGCCGAGATACGCGCAGGTGTCGTATTGGATGACGAACGCGTCATTCCCGATGCATTGGAGTTCACGAAGGACGACCGCAAGCATATAGGTTTGGAGATCCACTCCGGCCAAAACCGCGTCGTACGCCGTATATTCGAGAAAGTAGGGTACAAAGTAGCCCAACTGGATCGCGTGAGCTTCGCCGGTCTGACGAAGAAAAACGTTACCCGCGGACACTATCGTTTCCTCACTCCCAAAGAGGTATCGATGCTCCAAATGGGCGCTTTTGAATAACCGATAAATCATTACATAGACATGAGAACAACTATCTTAACCCTTATCTGCTGCGTCTTAGGGACGCTGAGTATATATGCCCAGACGGGCGTACACGCTACCGATTCGCGCATCACCTATGTCGGTCGTACATGGCAAGAAGGCACATCCGTCAGTTTCGATTGGACCGCCACCTATGTCCGTTTGCGCTTTACCGGCACACAACTGCGCATGGTATGCTCGGATACGGGAAAAGATTGGTTTAATGTCTATGTGGACCGCGAGATGAGTGCCGAGCCCGACCAAGTAATCACTGTCAGCGGCGACACTATCGTCACCCTGTTCAGCGCCAAAGGTAAGGCCCGCACCCATACGCTCACTCTGTTCAAACGCACCGAAGGCGAACAAGGACGCTTCACGCTCAAAGAGATACTGGTACAGGGCGACTTATTACAAGCCGACAGTCTCAAACCCAGACAGATAGAGTTCGTGGGCGACAGCTACACCTGCGGCTACGGCGCTGAGAACAGCGTACGTACCGACCGCTTCACGCCCGCTACCGAGACATCCGCTAAATCGTATGCCTCTATCGTAGCCCGTTATTTCGATGCTGACTATATGCTCATCGCCCATTCTGGTATGGGTATCGCCCGTAATTACAACACCAAACTCCCCGGATGGTATATGCCCGACCGTTATATGCAGACCTTTGACGAGGACTCTACAGCCACTACACGTTGGCAGGTGACCCGCTCGGACTTCCGTCCCGATATCACCGTTATCTTCCTGGGAGCCAATGACTTCTCGGTGAAGATGCAGCCGTCGTTCCCCGCCTTCCGCGAGCATTATATGCAGCTGCTGAACGAGGTAAAAGCTAACTACGGAGAAGAACATCCTATCCTGTGCTGCACGAAGAAAGGTCAAGACTACCTCTTTGCCTATGTACAACAGGTGGCCGGCGAATGCGGACTGCAGAACGTACATTACTGCGGCCTATTCGAAGGACTGTTCCACAACGACAACCGTAACTTAGGTGCCGACTCGCATCCTAATTATGAGGCACATCGCAAAGTAGCCCATGTGCTGATCCCCTATATAGCTACGATGACCGGTTGGGAACTGCAAAACGCTAAGGTAGAGTAAGTATGCGGGTAGAGGAAATCAATAAAGCCTTAGCCGGAGTGTCGAGGGTAGAAGGTCCTGCAGCGCAAGACCTGGATATCCGTGCGCTACTCACCGACTCACGTCAGTTAGGTTCTGACCCTGAGCATACACTCTTCTTCGCCCTGCGTACCGACCGCAACGACGGCGCTAAGTATATTCCCGATTTACAGACTCGCGGCGTGCAGGCCTTTGTGCGTGAGAATGCCTTAGTGGCACTTCAGACGCTGGCTACGTACGTGCGCGAAAAATATAAAGGTATAGTCATCGGCATCACCGGCTCGAATGGTAAGACAGTGGTCAAAGAATGGCTCTACCAACTGCTCAAAGACGACTATACCATCATCCGCTCGCCTAAGTCGTACAACTCGCAGATAGGCGTTCCGCTGAGTGTCTGGCAGTTAGCGGTGACGGGTGACGGGTTACGGGTTACGGGAGACAAACCTATGCTTGCTATCTTTGAGGCCGGCATATCGCAACCCGGTGAGATGCAGCGCTTGGAGCGCATCATCCGTCCGACAATAGGCGTACTCACATACATAGGTCCCGAGCATGGCGAGAACTTCCCGTCCATAGAAGCCAAGCGAGAGGAAAAGATGCAGTTGTTTACGCATAGCGAGGTAGTTATCGAAGACCCCACGCATCAGAATGTGCGCACCTGCGCTGCCGTGATGCGTTATCTGGGGTACGACGAGGAGACCATAGCTGCCCGTATCCTTCAGCAGACGCACGAGACGGTGCTGTCGGTCAACCTGACGGCATTGGTTAAGAATGTCCGCTATTTCCGCAGTCTGCTCAAACCTACTACCAAACTCACGTGCATGGTCAAGGCCTTTGCGTACGGAGCCGGGAGTGTCGAGGTGAGCAAGGCGCTGCAAAAGAGTGGGGACGTCGACTGCCTGGCCGTGGCTGTTGCCGATGAGGGCGTAGAACTGCGTCGCGCAGGTATCACGCTGCCCATCATCATTATGGACCCGGAAGTGGCAGCGATGGATTTGATTCTCGAAAACAACCTCGAACCGAACGTCTATAGCCACCAATCCCTTAAGACCGTCATTGCTGCAGCAGAGGCTAAGGGACTGGAACAGGTGCCGGTACATATCAAGATAGACTCGGGCATGCATCGCCTTGGTTTTTATCGTGAGGATATGCCTTGGCTCATTGATAAACTGACCCATCAGAAAGCCGTGCGTGTAGCGTCTGTCTTTTCGCACCTCGCGGGTTCGGATGAAGCGCAGTTTGATGATTTTACCTTAGAGCAGATACACTATTTCGATGCCTGCGCCGAAGCCCTTAAATCCGGACTTAACTATCCCGTTATTAAACATATTTGCAACTCGGCAGGTATAGAGCGATTTGCTGATTATCAGTTTGATATGTGCCGTTTGGGTATCGGCTTGTACGGATTCTCGTTTGTGGGAGCCGAGCTGCATAATGTGTGCACGCTACGCACTACTATCCTGTCCGTCAAGACCGTCAAGGCCGGCGAGACAATAGGCTACGGACGACATACAACGCTAACCTCCGACCGCATAATAGCCGTCATACCTATCGGCTATGCGGACGGCTTCGACAGACGCTTCTCTAACTACGGCGGCGAAGTATGGGTACGTGGCAAACGATGTCCCGTAGTGGGTAATGTATGTATGGACCAGGCGATGATAGATGTTACCGGTGCAGATGCCCGTCCCGGAGACATAGTTGAAGTGTTTGGCGAACATATGCCGCTCAACGAATTGGCAGAGCGCTTAGGCACGATAAACTACGAAATACTTACTTCCGTCTCACGACGTGTAACGCGACAATATTTTTACGAATAGATGCACCTGACCAACTGCCATCTTAACGCGCTATCTATCGGCTACGAGAACAAGATCGTACAAGCGGATATGAATCTGTCATTCCGACAGGGCGAGTTGGTGTGTCTGTTGGGACCTAACGGGTGCGGTAAGTCAACCTTACTGCGCACCTTAGCCGGCCTGCAATCACCGTTGGCCGGTTCGTACTCTATGCCCGATACGGCGCTTGTTCTTACGCGCGCGGAGGGGCTCGCGGACGCGACCGTGCACGATGTGGTAGCCTTAGGACGCTATCCGTATACTTCGTTCTTAGGCGGACTGACCGACCGTGATCAACACATCATATCCGAATCGCTTTCGGCAGCCGGCATAGACGGAGTAGGGGAACGCCTCTTCTCGTCGCTCTCCGACGGCGAACGGGCACGCGTCCTCATCGCAAAGGCTTTGGCGCAGCAGACACCCGTCATCCTGTTAGACGAACCAACGGCTCATTTGGACCTGCCGAACCGCATCCACTTGTTCCGTCTACTTATCCGTTTAGCGCATGATGAAGGCAAGACCATCCTTATCGCGACGCACGAATTAGACCTGGCTATGCGCTTCTCAGACCGCATACTTTTAATGGCGAAGTCGGTGGTTTTGGATACCGCCGTAGCGCTTCGCGAAACAAATGCATTTACACAAGCCTTTGGCTTAGATATATTTCACCCCATAGAAGATAGATGAAGAACATCCGAAATTTTTGTATAATAGCTCATATAGACCACGGCAAATCGACCTTGGCTGACCGTATGTTGGAATTGACACATACGGTTGATGTGCGTCAGATGGAGAACCAGGTATTGGATGATATGGACCTGGAGAAAGAACGCGGCATTACCATCAAGAGTCACGCCATACAGATGAACCATAAAGGGTATACTCTCAACCTTATCGACACTCCGGGGCACGTAGACTTCAGTTACGAGGTGAGCCGCTCCATCGCCGCTTGCGAAGGTGCGGTACTCGTAGTAGACGCCACACAAGGAGTACAGGCGCAGACGATATCCAATCTGTATATGGCTATCGAGCACGACTTGGAGATTATCCCTGTGCTCAACAAGTGCGACATGGAGAACGCTATGCCCGAACGCGTAGAAGATGAAATCGTCGATCTGTTGGGCTGCAAACGCGAGGAGATACTGCGTTGTTCCGCCAAGACAGGTGAAGGTGTAGAGGCTATATTAGACGCTATTATCGAACGCATACCGGCTCCTGTGGGCGATGCAAATGCTCCGCTGCAGTGTCTGGTGTTCGACTCGGTATTTAACTCCTTTAGAGGTATTATTGCCTATTTCAAGGTAGTGAACGGCACCATGCATACCGGAGACCGCGTGCGCTTTGTTAATACCGGTAAAGAATACGATGCCGACGAGATAGGCGTCCTCAAACTGGACTTCAGTCCGCGTAACGAGATAAGCGCCGGTAATGTAGGATATATTATTTCCGGCATTAAGACTAGTACGGAAGTGAAGGTAGGCGACACGATAACGCATGTGGCACGCCCCTGCGACAAGGCTATCGACGGATTCGAGGAAGCAAAACCCATGGTATTCGCCGGTGTGTATCCTATCGAGAGCGAGGACTACGAAGACCTGCGCGCCAGCCTCGAGAAACTCCAACTCAACGATGCTTCACTCACCTTCCAGCCCGAGTCGTCGATGGCTTTAGGCTTCGGATTCCGTTGCGGATTCTTGGGACTGTTGCATATGGAGATTGTACAAGAACGTTTGGATCGAGAGTTCGATATGGATGTTATCACAACGGTTCCCAACGTATCGTATAATGTCTACACTAAAGATGGCGGCAAAGTAGAGGTACATAACCCTGCCGGTATGCCTGACTTAACCGAAATAGACCGCATCGAGGAACCCTATATCCGCGCTTCGGTCATTACGACAGCCGACTACATAGGTCCTATTATGACGCTATGTCTGGGCAAACGCGGTGAGTTAGTTAAGCAGGAGTACATATCCGGCAACCGTATGGAATTGCTCTTCGATATGCCCTTGGGCGAGATAGTCATCGACTTCTATGATAAACTCAAGTCTATCTCCAAAGGCTACGCTTCGTTCGATTGGCATATGAATGGCTTTAGGCCTTCGAATCTGATCAAACTGGATATTCTCCTCAACGGCGAACAGGTGGATGCGCTGAGTACGTTGACGCACAGAGATAATGCGATGGATTTCGGACGACGCATGTGCGAGAAACTCAAAGAACTGTTGCCACGTCAGCAATTCGATATCGCTATTCAAGCCGCTATCGGCGCTAAGATTATTGCCCGCGAGACCGTTAAACAGGTGCGTAAGGATGTGTTAGCCAAATGTTACGGCGGTGACGTGAGCCGTAAACGCAAACTGCTCGAGAAACAGAAACGAGGCAAGAAACGCATGAAGCAGATAGGTAACGTAGAAGTACCGCAAAAAGCCTTCCTGGCTGTATTGAAACTGGATTAAAGAAAAATACTAACAAAAATCATAACCACTTATGAGAATCAAACACGTAACTCTTTTCGCAGCAGCATTGATGCTGACTGCATGCGGCTTGGACATCCCTAAAGCCGTTCAGACTTCGTATCAGACAATGACCATCAGCAAGAGCGACATTACCCTGCCGCTCAAGTACAGCGCTACGCTGAAAGGTACATCGGATGTCACCATCAAACCGCAGGTGAGCGGACAACTGATGGAAGTATGCATCGTTGAAGGTCAACAGGTCAAGAAAGGCGATGTCCTCTTCCGTATCGATAGTCGTGATGCACAGTTGGAATTGGAGTCCGCAGAGGCCAATCTGCTGGCAGCACAGGCACAAGAGAGTAGTGCTAAGTTGGAGTTTGAGAGCAACAAGAACTTGTTTGCAAAAGGTATCGTCAGCAAATATGTGCTTGACAATGCAGAGAACCAGTTTAAGCAGGCACAAGCTTCGGTAGCTCAGTACCAGGCAACGGCCAACCGTGCCCGTGTGAACCTCGGCTACTGCACTATTACTGCCCCTGTGGATGGTATCATCGGTTCGATACCTGTCTTTGCCGGTGACCAAGTAAATACGGCTACTTATCTGACCATGGTCAGCGGTAATGCCAAGATGTACGCCGAGTTCTCCGTAAGTGAGTCGATATTGGAGGAACGTGCAAATGCCGAGAATATGGATGATCAGGGTTCGTTGGAAGAATTCCCGGATGTTACTTTCCTGTTCAAGAGCGGCACAGAGTACAATAAGAAAGGTCGTATCACCAGTATCACAGGTACTGTAGACCGTACAACAGGTGCACTGACCTGCAAGGCTACGTTCCCCAACCCAAACGGTGTGCTCTATTCGGGTATCCAAGGTACGGTAGTTGTTCCTATTGATATAAAAGAGGTGATGGTCGTTCCGCAGAACGCCGTAGTGCGTCTGCAGAGCAAATCGCTGGTATACAAGGTGGCAGCAGACAGTTGTGCCTATAGTACAATCGTTGAGACCGTCGGTATCAGCAGCGAACGCGACCTGGTGGTTACCAAAGGATTGGAAGTGGGCGACGTCATCGTTACCGAAGGAGCCAATAACCTCGTTGAAGGACAGAGAGTACTTTTTCCTGAAGAAAAAGATTGAAGATTTAAGATTTTAGATTGAAGATTTTTATGAAGGGAAATATTTTCATTCAACGAAACGTGATGGCAATCTCGATTGCGCTTGTCATCATGCTGGTCGGATATATCAGCCTTAACACTTTGCCTGTTGAGCAGTATCCGAATATCGCGCCGCCGACGGTGGATGTATCTACCTCTTACACAGGTGCGGATGCTAATACGTGTATGAAATCCGTTATCCAGCCTCTTGAAGAGCAGATTAACGGTGTTCAGGATATGACCTATATGACTGCTACCGCTTCATCGACGGGTGACGTGTCCATCGTGGTCTATTTCAAGCAGGGTACGGATCCCGACCTGGCGGCGGTGAACGTCCAGAACCGTGTGTCGCAGGCTGAAGCATTGCTGCCAAGTGATGTTATTCAGACCGGTGTAACGGTGAGCAAACGTCAGAATAGTATTCTACAGATTGCCGGTCTTAAATCGACCGACGGCAAGTACGATGCAGACTTTATCTCGAACTATATTGATATCAACGTTAAACCGCGTCTGCTGCGTATCACAGGTGTCGGTAACGTCAGCAACTTGGGTAACACTTACGCCCTGCGCGTATGGCTCAAACCGGATCAAATGGCGCAGTATGGTTTGGAACCGAACGATGTATCGTCGGCTATTCAGGCCCAGAGTTTCGTGACTTCTACCGGTACCCTTGGTCAGCAGTCCGAGAACGCTTACCAATATCCTATGGAGTACAAGGGTACGCTCAAGTCCATCGAGGAGTTTGAGAATATCGTTCTACGTACTACCGAAGGCGGTAACGTGCTGTACCTGAAAGACGTGGCAACTGTCGAGATTGGCGCTAAGAGCTATACGATGACCTCCAGTATGGATGGTCAACCTGGTGTATTCTACTTAGTTAACCAATCGCCCGGAGCTAACGCAACGTTGGTGAACCAGCAGATTGATGAGTTGTATAAACAGCTCACACCGACTCTTCCTGCCGGATTGGAGTTCGTGATCTTGGAGACCAGTAACGACTTCCTCTTTGCTGCTATTCACAATGTGGTTGAGACGCTCGTTATCGCTATTCTGCTTGTTATCTTGGTAGTTTATTTCTTCCTGCAGAACTGGAAGGCTACGTTGATTCCTTCTATTTCGATTATCGTGTCTCTGCTGGGTACGTTTACTATCGTGCAATTAGCCGGTTTCTCGTTGAATATATTGACTCTGTTCGCTCTTGTATTGGCTATCGGTACGGTGGTGGATGATGCCATTGTCGTCGTTGAAGCCGTAATGGCCAAACTCGAGACAGGTAAGATGCCCGGCAATACGCCTAAGGATAAAGCCATCGAGGCTACCCGTCAGGCGATGAGTGAGGTGTCTGTAGCCGTTATCTCGTGTACGTTGGTATTTATGGCTGTGTTTATCCCTGTCACCTTTATGAGTGGTACATCCGGTACATTCTTCACCCAATTCGGTATTACGATTGCCGGATCGGTAGGTCTCTCCTGCGTATGTGCGTTGGTTCTCTGTCCTGCGCTCTGTGCGTTACTGATGCGACCTAACGAGGAGACAAACGCAAAAGGTGGTAAGTGGAAAGGCATTGACTATTATACCAAGATTGCTTACGAAGCCAGCTATAATGCTATCCTCGGCAAATACCAAGGAGCTGTGCAAAAATACCTGAAGCGTCCTGCGTTATCGTTTGCCTTGTTAGGCGGTGCTATCGTTCTCATGGTGCTGTTTATGAAGATTATGCCTTCGGGTCTTGTTCCGCAAGAAGACCAAGGTGTAATCATGTGCGAGGTGCGTATGCCGGAAGGCTCGACTCTGCATGAGAACAGCGAGATAATGAAGCAGGTAGAGGAGAAGGTAAAAGCGATTCCTGAGTTGGAGAGTTATGGCCTGTGTAGCGGTTATGGTCTGATATCGTCCAACGGCTCGAGTTATGCTACGCTCATTATTCGTCTTAAGAACTGGGACGACCGTCCGGGTTTCAAACACTATATTGACCTCGTAATCTATCGCTTCTACCTGGATTGCAAGAGTATCAAGAATGCGCAAGTATTGCCCTTCCAGATGCCGCAGATTCCGGGTTACGGCACCTCAAATAGTATTGATCTGCAGGTGCAGGATAGAAGTGACGGTGACATGTCCGATTTCGGTAATAAGACCAATGCCTTCCTGGCTAAACTGCAGGAGCGTCCGGAAATCAGTAATGCGATGTCCACATATTCGGAGCGCTTCCCGAAATTCAAGGTCCACGTCGATCCCATCCAATGCCAACGTGCCGGTACTACGGCTAAAGCGGTTCTCAATGTGCTCGGCTCATATTGTGGCGGCTCGTATGTGGGCAACTTCAACCAGTTCAGTAAGGTATACAATATCCTGGTAGGTGCTGCGCCCGAGTATCGTCTGGACCCCTCATCGCTGAACAATATGTATATTAAGGTCAGCGACAATAAGATGGCGCCGCTCTCCCAATTTGTTCGATTGGAAGAGATTGTCGGATCGTCATCGCATAAGCACTTCAACCTCTTCCAATCTATCTCCTGTTCCGTAACGCCGAGTAATGGCTATTCGGAAGTGGAAGCACATCAAGTAATTGCAGAGGTATTCAAAGAGACTATGCCGACCTATTGTTCATACGAGTACGGCTCGATGTCGCGTGAGGTAGAGGAGAGCTCTAAGAGCAATATGACTGTCATTATCTATGCTATCTGTATTATCTTGATTTACCTCATCCTGGGTTCGCTCTATAACTCTTGGCTTACGCCATTTGCGGTGCTCTTATCTGTGCCGTTCGGTCTGATGGGCTCCTTCCTCTTCTCATGGGTAGGTAATAAGATGGGCTTGCCCGGTATGGAGAATAACATCTACTTGCAGACCGGTGTGATTATGTTGATTGGTCTGCTCGCTAAGACGGCTATCTTGATTACCGAGTTTGCCAGTGAGCGTCGTAAGCAAGGTCTGTCCATCGTGGATGCTGCATTGGAGGCTTGTAAAGACCGTTTGCGTCCTATCTTGATGACCGTTATAACGATGATTGTCGGCATGATTCCTTTGATTATCGCGGGTGGTGCAGGTGCTAACGGTAACCGCGCTCTCGCTTTAGGTGTCGTGGGGGGGATGTCGGTCGGCACACTTGCCTTGGTATTCGTTGTCCCGGCGTTCTTCATCATCTTCCAAATCCTGGAAGAGAAAGTGAGCGGTAGTCCGTTGAAAGAGGACGGAGAAACGAAGAAAGCGAAAAATGGAAAGGAGGAAACAAAATGAGAACAAAAAACTGTATTCTGTATTCTGTATGCTGTATGCTGCTGCTGAGCAGTTGCGGTGTGTACAAAAAATATAAATCGCAGACCGATGCGCCTGACAACTTGTTCGGAACACTGCCGGAGGATTCACTTTTGAATACGGAGTCCATCACCGCTTCTGAGATTAGTTGGCGTGATTTCTTTGTAGATCCGCTGCTGCAGAATCTCATCGATTCAGCCCTGGCGCGTAATACCGATCTGCAATCTGCTCAAATAGCCGTGGAACAGGCACAAGCAGCCCTTAAGGCAGCTAAGTTGGCCTATTTGCCTTCGCTGAGTCTCTCTCCGCAAGTTGGTATCTCTCGGATGATGTCCTCCAGCGGGACACTCGGCTCGTCGACGTTGTCGTATAATGTGCCTCTGTCGCTGGATTGGAATATTGGTATCTCAGGCTCGGTGACGGTCAATAAACGCAAATCAAAAGCTATATTGGAGCAGGCACAAGCCTCGCGTACGGCAACGCAAGCCAACCTCGTATCCACTGTGGCACAAGAGTATTTCCAATTGCTCCTCTTGGATAAACAGTTGCAGATTCTTATCACCACTGATAGTCTATGGGATATCTCTCTGGAAACCGAGCGGGCCTTGTGGGAGAACGGACAGGCTTATTCGACAGCCGTTAATCAAATGGAGTCGTCGAATCTAAGCGTCAAGATGCAGATTGTAGATACGCGTCGGAGCATTCGCAACATTGAGAACACCTTGTGCAAACTCTTGCTTATCACGCCTCAGACAATCGAGCGTGCAGAGTGGGGGACTTATGAACTTCCCGAACGCTGGAGTATGGGGGTGCCGGCTGCGCTGTTGCAAAACAGACCTGATATCAAGGCTGCCGATCAGGCGCTTGCTGAAGCCTTCTATAACACGGCTGCAGCCAAGGCGGCATTCTATCCGTCGTTCTCGTTATCCGGGTTACTCGGCTGGACTAACAATAGCGGTGTGATAGCCGATCCCGGAGCATTACTCATGCAGGCGGCAGCCTCGTTGGTACAACCTATTTTCTCGCAAGGAAAATTGGTGGCCAGTCTGAAGATTGCCAAACTTAATCAACAGGATAAGTTGAATAGTTACGTGCAGACGGTCATCGATGCCGGTAATCAGGTCAACGAGTGCTTGGCCGATTGTCAGACAGCACGCGACAAGGATGTCCTTTACAAACGTCAGGTTGAGGTGCTGCACCATGCTTACCAGGGTACGCACGAATTGATGCATAGCGGTAAGGCCAGCTACCTCGAAGTGCTGACTGCACAGGAATCGCTACTTTCGGCCCAACTGAACGAAGCCTCTAACCTCTATAATGGCGCACAGGCACTTATCGCATTGTATATCGCTCTTGGTGGCGGCGGAAAATAAAGAATATAATAACATTAATCACTTAAAATTTTAATACTATGGAAAAACCTTATGTACTTGGTCTTGACATGGGAGGCACCAACTCCGTTTTAGGAATCGTAGATGTACGCGGTCACGTTATCGCTCGCACGTCTATCAAAACGCAACAGTATCCGGATATCAACGACTACATCAATGCTCTCTATGAAGAGGCAGTTAAGATTGTGGAACCTATCGGCGGCTTCTCGCTGTTCCGCGGAATAGGAGCCGGCGTACCCAATGGTAACTACTACACCGGTCGTATTGAGGGTGCCATGAACTTGCCTTGGCCTTCGGTGCCATTTGCTGAGTTGATGACCGAGCGCTTTGGTATCCCCTGCAAGATAACCAATGACGCCAACGCTGCCGCACAGGGCGAAATGACCTATGGTGCTGCTAAGGGTATGAAGGACTTCATCATGATTACCTTAGGCACCGGTGTGGGGTCGGGTATCGTTATCGACGGTAAGGTAGTATATGGTCACGATGGCTTTGCCGGTGAGTTAGGACATACTACGGCTGTTCGCGGACCGGAAGGACGTCAATGTAACTGCGGCAAGAAGGGTTGTCTGGAGGCATACGCCTCGGCTACCGGTGTCGCTCGTACGGCTAAGGAGATTATCTCCTCCACTACCAAAGAGACTATCCTGCGCAATTTAGATATTGATAACATCACCTCTAAGGATGTCTTCGATGCAGCCGAACAGGGTGACGAGGTTGCAAAGCAAATCTTCGACTATACAGGTACTATCTTAGGACAGCAGATAGCTGACTTTATTGCCTTCTCTGCTCCTGAGGCTATCATTATGTTCGGTGGTCTGACTAAGTCCGGTCATTGGATCTTGGATCCTGTTGTTAAGGCCATTAACGACAACGTGTTGCCCTTATGGCGCAACAAAGTGAAGGTCTTGTTCTCTGACCTAAAAGAAGCTGACGCAGCCGTTCTGGGTGCCAGCTCGTTAGCTTGGGAAGAGTAATTAGGAAGCCTCTATAATCGCTTCTCGTAGGGCGGCCATGTTATTATAAACATGGTCTGCCCCTGCGCGAAGCAGGTCTTCCGGCCGTAAGATGCCTGTATTCACACCGATAGTGAACAACCCTGCAGCCTTGCCCGATTGAATACCCAGAGGGGCGTTTTCTATTACGCAGCATTCTTCTTTGGGCAATCCGCAACGTTCCCAAGCGCGCAGATAAGGTTCGGGATGAGGCTTGCCATGAACGACATCTAAGGCGGTTATCATATACTTTCGAGTAAAGATACCCGGGAACGATTCATCGAGCGTATCGAATAGTGTCTGCTGTCCGCTACCGGTCACTATCCATACTTGTGTTCCTTGCGAAACCAAGAGTTCTAACAAATCTTTCACTCCCGGAATGGGCTTTGCACCTCCTAAACGATGAAACTCCTCGGTCTTCTCGTTGTAAATCGACCAAATCTCTTCTTCTGAGGCTTCGCGGTGTTCCTTCGTCCATATAGCTTCGTGGATGACATCTTGACCTGTACGTCCCTCATTCAGATAGCAATCGTAAGCGGTAAAATCCAATCCGTGACGACGCATCACGGTCTCCCAGGCTTGCGAATGGTGAGGCATTGAGTCGAATAGGGTGCCATCCATATCAAAAAAATATGCTTGAAATGATTTCATCATTATGCTTAAAAAACATGCAAAAGTACAAAAAAACTTGTACGTACGCAAATTTTTTTATATCTTTGCAACCTAATTCATCATTTCCGGCATGATACACCTCTATCGCGTACCTTCGTGGATACAATCTCTTTGGCGCACTATCGTGTGGAGGGGAGAACGGTATATCGCTCGTTCGGGCGCCACGAAACCCTGTGTGTATCTGACTTTTGACGATGGACCAATTCCTGAGGTAACGCCTGCTATCTTAGCTATCTTACGTAGTTATAATGTTAAAGCAACCTTCTTTCAGGTAGGAGAGAATATACACAAGTATCCGCAGGTGGCGCAACAGGTACAGGAGGAAGGTCATCAGGTTGGCAATCATACCTATAATCATTTGCAGGGACTTAAATCTACTATCCGCGATTATTTGGCCAACACGGCTTGCTTCCCTAATCAAGAATCACTAATCGCGCATCGCACATCCAAACTCTTCCGTCCTCCTCACGGCTGGGCCAAACCCTCCCAATTGCGTGCTTTACGCCAACAGGGCTATCGAATCGTCTTATGGGATGTCATTACTTACGATTATGAGCGTCAGCGCACGGCGGAAGAGATCGTACGTACCGTCCGTCGTTATGTTCGTCCGGGCAGTATTATTCTCTTTCACGATTCGCTCAAGAGTGCGCATTGTACTCCTGAAGCCTTGCCGCAAGTGATTGAATATCTGCTCAGTCAGGGCTATGCTTTCTGCACATTATGAGTCCAGCGTATGTATCCGTAGATGCAGTTCATACACCAGAATGAATATTGCATCGTCATACACCAGTCTCCTGCGCGCATCCACATTACGATATATAGGATATCTATAGCGAACCATAAGAACCAGTGTTCGCGAATGGCGCGCACCATCATTATCTGCGCTACGATAGCCGGTACTGTCGTTAAGGCATCTAAATAGGGCTGCGTATCGTTAGTCAAACGCTGCAGTAGAAAGCCTACCAGCAACGACGCTCCGCCTAATAGGGCAATAATCATCACCATCATACGCCACGATAGGGTCTTAGTAGGCACCGCAACCGAAGCCAAGGAGGCTATATCGCCGCCTTGTACGATGCGTCTGCGCCAATGCCAAAGACCGTAAAACTGTGATGCAAAATAGAAGGCGTTAATGGCTATGCCGGCGTAGAATCGCTCCAACCAACATAAATAGGTGTAGGTCAGTATCTGTCCTACTCCGAAAAAGAAGGTCAGTAAACTCCCTTCTGCACATAGCACGACACTGGCTATGCCTAACAGTCCGCTCACCAGCGACCATGGATTAGCGGGCATCCACAGATAGGCGATTACCTGTACTGCCCATCCGATGCTCAAAAAGATCCACTTGCCTTTCAACGTTTCTTTTTATTGGTGCTATTCTCGTCTTTGCGGATAGCACGAGGTTTTTGTTGCAATAGGGGAACATTCTGCCAATCGACAATCTCTTCGAAGTCCCAGTTGGCGCGTAAGGTGAGTTTCTTGCGGAAGTAGTACACCTCTTCGGGTTGCCGTTTGGTGAGCCAATCACCGGTTGTCCAGCGACCATTATGGTCGGTATCGACGAACATACGCAGGTAATAAGATCCTGGCTCCACATAGCGGAAAGCAGCATTATTACCGGTTACGGGCATTTGTCGAACAGGCTGATCCTTAGTGTCTAACAGTTGTATGATGGCGTTAGGACAGGGAGTAGCCAAACGAATCGTCAGTGTGGCGTAGTCCTCTTGCGGGCGCACATGCATGATAAAGGTCTCTTTCTTGTGCGTCTTGCCGTAAACGTCCACTACTGCTCCTGAGTCTAAGACCAAATCATAATCTGCATCGTGACGCAAGCGGGCGATGACTTGATATGCCATCCGTGATGAGTCACGTAGTTGCACACGGGTAGACACCGGTATAGTTGTTGAGTCGTTGATATATTCCAACAGATGCACGCTGTCGCGTTCGATGCGGGCAATGGGAGTTGGCGAAAGGATGCAAATAGTGTCGTAGATATTGAATTTCTTATTCACATTGGCATTGATTTGCAATCCCAGCGCTTTCTCCTTGCGCTTCTGCTGTGCCAATACCTTGGCGCTCAGACGTGGAGCACGATAGACAGCCATAATAGTATCCGTCTGTGGCTGCAATTGGTATACCGAGTCGGTCTTCATGTAGGTCAACTCGAAGCGTATCGAATCCATCTTAATGGCCGCCGAATCCGTTAGCCAATAGGTGAGTGTATCGAGGCCGGTAGAGGGTTGTAATACGCAGTAGTCGAGGAAGTTAACCCACGTTGTATCAGCGTCCAATGAGTCCTGTTCCAATCGCAAGGCACGCAGCGTGGGCAAGTCTTGTTGCGGGGCACTGAAAATCAATTGGAAATAGTGAGCATTCTCACGTATAACTCGTTGGAAGGCGATGCGTCGTTTGTCTTCCTTGAAGCACTTGAGCAGCAACTCCGATGGCTCGTAATAGTAGTATTCGGATGTGTAGATACTGTCTGCAATCTTGTGCCCTTGTGCGTCTAAGGTGTCTTTCTTCCAAATAGTATCGTGTTCTATCTGTACATCGATACGGGGCGTGATAGGCTCCATAACAAAGGCTACCGCCTCGCCGGGCTGATAAATATAGTCGCGACTCTGGTCATGCAGAGCATACAAGCGATACGTACCTGCATGGATGTTCTTGATAGAGAACTCACCATTCTCGTCAGTTCTGCCGATACGCGTGAAGGGTTGTGTGGTGAAGGCGCTGTCGTGGAGGTTACTGTGCAGACCAACTACAACACCCGACATAGGATTTAGATTCTCTGCGTTGATCAATTGCCCGTATATCTCCAGCGAATCGATGGCGTCACCCGTCGAGAAGGAGAAAGCATATTCAGGGTAGGGATTCTTCTCGTTGTTGTCAACGATATAGTTCGCAAAATCAATCGTGTAGGTCGTATTGGGCTGCAAGGTGTCCTGAAAGGCTACGTGAATATGTTTGCCGATGACCTTAATCTCTGGCGGCCGTTGTTGCGGTGGTGATACCAGGATATTGTCCGTGCTGCCGTCTAACTGGATATACTCATTGAAATAGATATCGATGGTAGGTTTGGTATAATTGAGGCAGCCGTTATCCGGATTCGTGCGCACAATAGAGGGTGGAATACTGTCTATCGGACCGCCTTGAGGCCCCACACCACGATTGGCGCAGGAAGATAAGCCCATCAGTATCAGCAAACTACCTATTACAACCGATCTATTCATAGTCTATTCTTTTTCGTTACGAATAATTTCTATCGCGCGTTCTAATTCCTTATCCGAGCGCAGCAGATAGGCTACGCGACCCTGCTGGAAATAATACCGTTGTACTATCTCTGCGGCCAGAGCATCTTTGACGGCTTGCAGATTGCGATAGACGGCCTCGCGGTACGAAGGAATCAACTGCGCCTTAAAGGCCTTCAGCGATGCGATAGTGGTCGAGTCCAAATCTTCGTGTTCTGCTACTTCCAAAGTCTGCTTGAAATACTTACTCGTCTCCGTCTCGTATTCAAAGCCACGTTCGTCTAAGAATCCAAGGAAATCCTCTATCTCTGCATCGCTTAATTCAAATTGGTCGGCAGGGGCAATAGTGTCGTGCATACGATGATAACGCGTAGAGTAATCGAAAAGCATATGCTTGATATACAGCGAGTAAGTGATATCCACTTTTGCCGAATCATCCATTACTATATCGGGCAAAATACCGCCGGCGGTGTCGCGTTTGAGTTGTTCGCCTTTCTGACGAGCGGAGTAGTCGATAGCCTGTATGCAGCGTCCGCTGGGCAGGTAATAATGTGCCGTAGTTACCTTTAGGTGACCTTCATAGGCTATCGGGCGAACCGATTGCACCAATCCCTTACCAAAGGTGCGTTGACCTATCAGTGTAGCTCGGTGGAAGTCTTGCAGACTGCCCGATACAATCTCGGCGGCTGAAGCAGAGTGTCCGTCTACTAATACAACTAACGGCATATCCTTATAGATAGGCGACGTACGTGTGTTGTATGAACGATTCGATGCCTCGGTCTTGCCTTTGGTAGTAACTACCTCGGTACCCTTGTCCACAAAGTAACTGACCATCTGAATAGCCTCATCAATGATGCCGCCGCCATTGCTGCGAAGGTCAATGATGAGTTTGTTAACTCCTTGTTCGCGAACCAAACGCTCTAAGGCTACTAAGAAGTCCTGTGCACTACCCGAAGTGAATTCCGAGAAGAGGATATAGCCTATTCCCGAATCTTCACCTCCTACTTTAGTCGAGTAGGTGACAGCTGGCAAGTGTATCTCGCGGCGTTCAAACTCGCGTACCAATGGCTCATCATAGCCGCCGCGACGAAGGGTAATCTTAACCTTAGTGCCGGGATTGCCCCTCAAGTGGTCACTCACATCCTTGGTGGTCTTTTTGAAACAGTCGAATCCGTCTACGGACACGATAGTATCTCCAGCTAAAACATCATTCTCGGCAGCAGGATTGCCGGCATACGGCTCACTGACCATCACAAACGAGTCACGCTGCATAATGATAGCACCTATGCCTCCATACTTGCCTGTGGTCATCATCTTGAGGTTATCGTCCTCACTCTTAGGGATATAGACCGTATATGGGTCGACCTTGCGGAGCATCTGCTGAATAGCGGTCTCTACTAAATCCTCGTAATTGAGCGTGTCCACATAGTTGATATCCAACTGCCGCATGACATCGGTGTAGATAGTCAGGTGTTTTTGAATGAGCGAGGTCTGATCGGCTTTTTGTGCCTGTAATAGCGTAGCGGAAGCCAACAGCAAACCTACCAATATCTTTCGTGCCGGAGAGTGCATAGTTGTTTATTTCAAATGGTTAGGAACGTACGCCGATACATCTTTATTGTAGGCGTATAGGTCGCGTACGAGGGTAGAACTGATGTGCGCATATTCGGGACGCGTGTATAGCAAAATCGTCTCTACATTGCCTAATTGTTTATTGGCTTCTGCCATATTTCGCTCATATTCAAAGTCTTCTACGCAACGAATGCCACGCAGAATAAACTCAGCCCCTACCTGTTTGGCAAAATCTACCGTCAGGCAATCGTATATCTGCACATCTATGCGCGCATCGTCAGCAAATATCTTTTGGATAGCTGTCAATCGCTCACGAATAGGGAAGGTCTCCTTCTTAGTAGAGTTGCGACCTATGCCGATGGTGATGTGGTCAAAGATTTCCAGACCGCGCTTAACGATATCGTAATGTCCTACCGTAAAGGGATCAAAGCTCCCCGGGAAGATTGCTTGCTTCATAATTCTTAACCGGATTAGTGTACATCTCATTCATTTTTTCCAACAGGAAGGCCTCGTCTTTGTTGGGAATATCTACTTTTGCCACCTGCTGCTGGAGGTAGGTCGTAAACTCTTCTCCACGTTCAAAGAGCTCATAGTTTTGGTGAATCTGTCTATCTATCTGAGCAGCTACGGCCAATATCTGTTCGTTACGCGTCATAGCGTCCAATTTCTTGCGGTTGGCGTCTATCCAGTGGTTGACAGAGGGTGTCAGGCGGAACACGACGCGGCCCTTATGGCCGATGATACCGGTTTTCATCGATACGATATCGTCGTGTTTGGACTTAGTCCAAGCCGCATCGTCGCGTTTCTGTTGCATCTCCTGTGCCTTCAAATAGTCGCACGGGTCGAATTCGTACGAGATTGACACGGGACAGATATTCATTTCCTTCATCGCATCCAGGAAGCAGGTCGACTTGTCGAATCCTAAGGTCAGCATCTTTAATACAGCCGGCTGCGTGCGGTCGTCGCTGTCCTTGGCGCGTCCTTCACGCTGAGCCAACCAAATACTATGATGCTTGCGACGCAAGAATCGCAGATACGAAGCCATAGTCTGACTATGCTGCATAATCTCGCGCGGACCGCCGTCACGAATCACCACAAACGCGTGATTAAATCGCGCTAAGGGCTTAATCCACCACTTGCCGAACAGGTTGTTACCCATGCCTACGTACGGGCGGATATTGTATTTGGCACGCACCAGTAACGTCAGGAAACCGGCATCCATCACGATATCACGATGGTTGGTCATAAACATAGCTCCGTGCTTGATATCCTGTTCGATAGTCTCCTTCTGACCTTCGGCATAATCTAATGTCAGACTGGTGCAAGTCTTCTTAGCCAAACTGCGCAAGAAAGGCAGTAAGGCTACGTAGTCTGTGATTTGCAGCAATCCGTTCATCGGGTATGCCTGGATGTGTCGATAAGGATTACTCATTCTTACTTTCATACAATTACAATTTTGACAAAGCATCTTTTGTCGCTTCTCTATAGGCAACCACTAGGCCGCCTGTTCCTAATAATGTGCCGCCAAAATAGCGCACTACTACTACCAATATCTTATCCCAATTCCCTGCATCTATTGTCCGTAGGATAGGGGCTCCTGCCGTTCCGTGAGGCTCGCCGTCGTCCTTGGTGCGGTATAAATCCTCTCCCAGACGATAGGCGTAACATACATGTCTGGCGTCGTGGTATTTCTTTTTGTACCAGGCTATACGTGCCTTAGCTTCATCTTCTGAGCCGATAGGCTCTGCGAAACTCAGGAACTTACTGCCGCGGTCCTTGAAGATGCCGTTGACGGTCCTCGGTATGTCCTTGCGCTCACTCATAGGGGCAAGTATATGACGCGCTTCTCGCGATACCATTCTTCGCGGAAGAATTGACTTATCTCCGTCACTTCGGCTATGTTGCGGTAAGCATGTATCTCACCGTCCAGGTTGCCGCCTTTCAGTACGATTAAGCCGTTAGGCATAGCATTACGATGACGGTGATGCACATTCTTACGCACCAATTTGACCAAATCCGGCAGGGGCATCACGGCTCGCGAGATAACAAAGTCGTACTGTCCGTGTTCCTCTTCTGCCCGCTCTTGTATACACGTTACGTTGGTCAAGCCGATATGCGCAGCAATATCTTGCGCTACGCGAATCTTCTTACCGATAGAGTCGATAAGTGTAAACTGACACTCCGGAAACAGTATCGCCAACGGGATTCCCGGGAAACCGCCTCCTGTCCCAACGTCTAGCAGGGTAGTGCCGGGCGTAAAGGACAATACTTTAGCTATGGCGAGAGAATGCAGTAAGTGGTGCTCCTCCAGGTTAGCTATGTCCTTACGCGAGATAAGATTGATCTTCTCGTTCCATTCGGGATATAGCTCCTCCAGGGCGGCCATCTGCGTCGCCTGCGTGTCCGTAAGCCGGAAATATGTGGGGATAAGATTCAAAATCAGTCTGCTAAATTGGTGAATACATTTTGAACGTCTTCGTCCTCCTCAATCTTGTCGATGAGTTTTTGTACGGACTCGCGTTCTTCATCGCTCAGCGTCTTGGTATCGTTCGGTATGCGGACAAATTCGCACGATTGGATTTCGAAACCGTTGTCTTCCAGGTATTTCTGCATGCCGTTGTACTGATCGAAGTCACAGTAGATAACGATGGTGTTTTCTTCCTCGTCTACGTCTAACTCCTCTACGCCGAAGTCAATCAACTCCAACTCTAATTCATCCAAATCAACGCCGTCCTTGCGCGTTACGGTAAAGCAGGCCTTGCGGTCGAATAAGAACTGCAGACAGCCTTGTGTACCTAAGTTGCCGCCGTGTTTGGTGAAGTAGGAGCGGATATTGGCAACCGTACGCATGTGATTATCGGTAGCGGTCTCGATAAAGATAGCTACACCATGTGGTCCGTATCCTTCGTAGTTGATCTCCTTGTAGCCTTCCGACGATTTGTCGGTAGCTTTCTTGATGGCGCGATCGATATTGTCCTTAGGCATATTCTCACGTTTGCACTGCTGAATCAGCATACGCAGGCGCGGGTTACCATCTGGATCGGCACCGCCCTCGCGGGCTGCTATCGTGATTTCTTTACCCAGTTTAGTAAATGTACGGGCCATATGACCCCACCGTTTCAGTTTTGTCGCTTTGCGATATTCAAAAGCTCTTCCCATAGTATAAATGTTTTATTAGTTAATATGCTTATTTTTGTTCTTCTTGCGGCATCTGCATAGCCTTTATCTCCTCTAAGTGTTGACGGAGGAGGGTAGAATCGGCGTGGTCATAGATAGTCTCGTAAGATATCTGCTCTATCGTTATGTCGAAGGCTACGCGGCGGTTCTCGGCACGACCTTTCTTGGTCTTGTTGTCTGCAATGGGCATCTCGTCACCATAACCTACGGCCGTCAGACGCTCTGCAGGTACACCGGCACCAATTAGGTACTCACGTACCGCTTCGGCACGCTGCTGACTGAGTTCTTTGTTGCGCTCAGGCTTGCCGACGTTATCGGTGTGACCTTGTACCTCTATCACGTAATTGGGATTAGCGATAAACTGTGCCGCTATCTCATTCATGATAGGATTACTCGAGGACTTAATGATGGCTTTACCGGTCTCGAACTGGATACCCTGCATAGCTTTCTTGAGCAGGTTACGAACCTCTTTCTTCACCTCCGGGCATCCGCTGTTGTAAGCGGGACCGGGTTGCTCGGGACATTTGTCAATATAGTTCGGAACACCGTCACCGTCGTCGTCGCGGTCGCAACCGAGCGAGTCGATAAATGGAATAGCCTCCGGTTTGGTGTCCGGACACTGGTCGCGGTAGTCGGGCACTCCGTCGCCATCGGTATCCTTGTCGCAACCGAGACCGTCTACATAGGCTCTGGCCTCTGGTAACGTGTTGGGACACGAATCCATATAGTCTGGTACGCCGTCGCCATCGGTGTCTTTATCGCAACCTAAGGAGTCAACATAGGCTCTTGCTTCGGGCAACGTATGCGGACAGCGGTCCAGATAATCGGCAACGCCATCGCTGTCGGTATCTAACGGACATCCTAAGGTATCTATCAATCCGTAGGCTTTCTCCGAAGTCTCCGGGCATTGGTCCAAATAGTCGGGCACTCCGTCGCCATCGGTGTCCATAGGACAACCCAACAGGTCTACTGTTACATTTCTGGGTGTATTGGGACACATATCTATCTTATCCCATACGCCGTCCTTATCCTGGTCGGGCTTGTGGTTGGTGCCCCATACGATGGAGAAGCCTAAGGCGAGATTCACTCCGCTGGTCTTGTACGGGATGGGTGCCTTGCCTGTATATGCATAGGTGGTGGGGATATAGTCCATAGCCAGCGTCATATTGATGCCGTCGTAAGGCATAATACTGATACCGGCACCAAAGTTGCTGTACTTACCGTTGTTGATGAGCGAGTAGGAGAGGGCGAAGTTAAACCAGTTTACGGGACGTACAGCGCCGCCTATTGTTACCTCCTCGTACAGACGGTTGTTGAATAGACGTGTTTTGCTTAATATGCCTACACCTAAGATGTTGTGGCAGAAGTTGGCATCTACACCTACATTCAATCGAGCCGAGAGCATGCGGGTGAAACTGGTTGTATGCGTCTGCGAGTGGATACCGCGGGCGTAGTTCTCGAGGGCGTCTACTACATCGTCCAGCAATTTCTGACTGTCGAACTTATTATTGGCATCCTTATAACGGTCGTATTGCATGCCCGGTATGCCGGTGTATATTGAGTCATCGGATGTCTTATAGGAATATCCTTTGTTCCAGACGATGAATCCTAAGTCGTTCAGGGCGGCAGAGATCTGCACCTGTTTATGGGGCTTATAGGTAAAACCGAAGTCTAAGGCAGCACCGTAACCTTGCGGCTCTATATAGTCGGCTGCAGCCAGGCCTTTGAGCAGGTCACCTACGTGGATACCCTTGGTATTGTCGTAGGTCAACTCGTTAGGCAGCACGCTCTTGTTGATGGGAGCGGCGATAACTACGTTACCTGTACCTTGTATATGCCACGATTCGGTCGAGGTCTTGATCTTCAGGTCGTTGTTATGGAAGCCTATATACGCGTGGCCCAATAGGAATTTCAACTTACCACCTATCGTCCACTTCTCGTTGAGTTGGTGCGAATAGCCTCCGGCAATCTCCATGTACGCACTCATACGTGAACCCAAACGGGTGATATCATACGAGTTGATACCATCCGGGTTGGTCATCCCGCCGTCCAATACGAACTCAGCAAGCGTACGGGGCACCGACAGACCGACCTCTACGCGCTCCGAGATGCCGATATGTATATAGCCTTTCTCTTTGTAGCGGAATCCAAAACTGGCTAAGTTCATCGTCAGCGACATATCGTTGAGGGTCACTTTGCGGATTGGTTTCAATACCGTGCTTCTGCTTACGTCCGGGTGCAGGGCGGTGACTGTCTGACCGTTCTGCTTGAAGATGAGGTCGCTGGCGGTCAGCGAGTTATTACCCAACCATAGACTGGTATAGCCCAATGGCGATACTAATACATAGCCGTCACTCACCGGTTGGAAGGCCGGGTTGAGCATGTGACGCATAGGAGCATTCTCCAGGAAGAATAATGTGGCAACCTCTTGGGCCGATACCGATGCCGTGACAAGGGTCAGGGCGATAAGTGCGAAACGTCGTAGTGTTTTCATTGTCCTGCCTCCTTATTTTTTAGTGTTACCATCGGGGTTAATGACGGCATCTATGTTAGCCGCTACACCTATCTGTATCGTCAGCGCATCCAACGAATCCAACTTAACTTGGAATCCCGGTATGTCGCGATAAGCCGAATGCAACGGGTCATCATCTGCAAAAGCATTGAAGCGTATAGACTTGATTTGATTGAATAAATCGAAGTGCGGTTTGTCTACTACTAAGATGAATACGCTCTCACCCGGTTCGCTGATGTGATAGGTACCACCTTCGCGCACATACTTAGGAGGCAGGAAACGCAGCGTATCCGTATTGGATAGACGCATCGGTACTGTCGGGTCAACGGGGTCCATAATGATATTGCCTAACGAATCGGCAAAACGTACAACACCCTTGATATTGAGCGGTATACGGTTGCGAGCGTGTAAGTAGACGCGAATGTCGCTGGCTACTACGGTGTCCAATATATTGGCATCGGCGAGCAGCGAGTCGATGGTGTAATCGGTTAGGTTGACATCGTTTACCGTATCGAAATAGTTCAATCCTATGCCCTCGTTGAAGATAAAGGGCAGGGTAATGTCGGCGTCGATGCGCATGTCCGTATTCTCGGTAATACGTATCTGCGGCGTAACCATACGGTCAAATTCGATACTGAACTTATATCCCAAGATATCGGGACGCACTGCAAATAAGCGGTCTATACGTCCGTTGGTCTCGGTATTGTCAAAGGGGATGTGTGCTGTAGCCGAATCGCCTATCTCGCTGGTCAGCGGCAACCATTGGCCTTCGGTAAACGGATAGTCGCGTTTGTGACTGCCGTTGAAGGTAGCGTATTCTTTTTGTCCGTCAGCCGTTGTCTCGGCATAGAGGTATTCGCCGTGCATTACGGTGCGTCCGGCCACCTGTGTGGTCACCATCATATCTACCGTCGGCTCCGCAAAGGGCAGACGTGCACGCTGCAGGTCTTTCCATTTGGGCCATTCTTTAGCGATAACTACCGTATCCGCATCGCGCATCTCTGAGGACGGCTTAAAGTAGCCCCAGATAGCGTAGTATTTGATGAATTGTACCGCCAAATCGTAGTTGAAGGCAGCTGTTGTCGGCACAGTTACCTCTATGCCCATGGGCACCTCGAAATAGAAGTGTACGGTAAAGTTACAACTGTCAATCGTGTTGTAGTTGTATTTGTTTTGGTCGGTAGCAGGATTGAGATTGCGGTTCTTCATCAAGCATATTGTGAAGTCCTCGATAGGAATATCAATATCCTGATTGTATCCGTATCCGTCGCCTTTGGTGTATACGCGAACGGTGTTACCTTCCGGACGCGAGAAGGCTTCGCCCAATTCTATCTCCACACGAGTAATCCATTCCCAAGGTAAGGGCAGGTCGGTAGTATGGATATTGCTCACGAAGCTGGCGTTCTTAATCTGCGCACTATCCAGACGCTCATTGTCGACATCTGTGTTGATGCCGTTCAACTTAATCGTCAGCGGGAAGGATAGGGGAATCTCTATGCCCATACCGGTAATCTTACCGTCCTCAAAGAATGGCAGCCCTTCCAATTTCTCGTATACCTTGAAATCCTGATGAGCCTCCGAGATATACTTGGCTAAGTCTACCTCGTGGTACGTTCTCGAGATATCAAAGGTGTCGCGGAAATAGATGATACCTTTGTCATTGATAAAGATGTTGTCCACCTGGTTGTCGCCTAAGAAATCGCCCAAGGTGGCGGTGATGTCTCCTATAGGCAGAGCCAAGCCCATATTCACCCAGGTGCGCTTGTCGATGTTCTTCAAGTCGACATCGGCTTTACAACTGCTCATCAGCCCTGCTACGATAGCCAGAGCGACAAGTGAAGAGAGAAAAGAATACTTCATATTTTGCATTTTGCTGTATAAATTACAAATCAACGCGCAAAATTACAAAATATTTTTGATATGACCAAATATTTATTTGTTTTTTAACAAATACACCTGTTCTGTGGCCCTGGTAAGGGCAGTATAATGCCATCTGAGGTCATCTTTTTCGCTCAAATCTTCGGGTGCAGGTCCGGCATCGATGATGATGTGTCGCCATTGTCCGCCTTGTGATTTATGGCAGGTCACGGCATAGGCATAGCGGATTTGCAGGGCGTTGTAGTAGGGTGAGGCGGTTACCTTGTCGCGTAACTCTTTCTTACTGCGTATCTCGGGATAGTCTTCCGCTATCTTGCCGTAGAGGGTGCGCTGCAACTGATAACTCTCTTCCGGCGTGGCGGTCGTCAGCGTGTCCAACCATACGACGGCGTCTATCTCCCATTCGTAGTCCAGACTGCGCAAGACCGCATCGGCAAAGCGGAAACCGTATATCTCGCGTTCGTTGCGCAGACGCACAATCTCCAGCATGTCGCCGTTAGCCAGGAAGGGTAGATCCTCGTACTGCAGCGTCCAGAAATAGTTGTTGCGCGACACCATAATTCTGTCGCCCGCCTGCAGGATATCTTCGCGCCATAGAATCTGCGCACGGATGCCTTGGTTGTAGAGGTTGGTGCGGCGGTTGCTGCGCGTGATGACGAGGGTCTCCTCGAGGCCTACTTCGCGGTAACTCTGTTCTATGGTCTCCGCCACCTGTGACGGTTCTATATAGCATACATCGGGCGTGGGAGTTATCTCCAATCGCTCACGTAAGGTGGTGGCGTTCAGTAATATACCGCTTTGCTCGGCTTGTCGGGCCACTTGTGTCAATCGGGCGGTATACATATTCAGACCGTACGAGGCTAAGGTGGGCTTGTCCAGTGCCGGACTCTCGTCATAACCGACTGGCGGCAGCTGTGCCTCGTCGCCCAAGAGCAGAAGACGGCAACCCTGACCCTGGAACACAAATTGTATCAGGTCGTTCAGCACCTGCGTATCTATCATACTCGCCTCGTCGGCCACAAAGAGCGTGTTTTGCGCTTTGTTGTAGCCCAGCCGAAACTCCATCGTCTCCGGATGGCAGTGGTAAATCCATTTATGTATCGTAAAAGCCTGAAAACCTGAATAGTGACTCATCACCTTAGCGGCTCGCCCAGTCGGGGCTAATAGTACACAGGGTTGCTGCAATTCGTGCATGGCTTTGACTAAGGCACTGACAACACTCGTCTTACCGGTGCCGGCATAGCCGCTCAGCAGAAAAGCGGGACGCTCATCACGACTGCTCAAAAAGGTCGCCAAACTGCTGATGGCGGCCTCCTGATCCTCATTCGCCTTGAATGGCAAAGCGGCATATATGCGTCGTATAATAAAATCCCTAATCACTAATCACTAATCGAAAATTTTTAATTTCTTCCCCAAAAATTTGCGTAAGTCAAAAATTTGTTGTACCTTTGCAGCCGGATTCGTTTAGGACAGGTGCTATACGACCAGCTCCCTCTGAATTCCCCCAGGTCTTGACCGAAGCAAGGGTAGGAGGTTGTAGCGGTGCGATGTAGAGAGCCTGTCCTTTTTTATGCCCTCGCCTCTAACAGTACCACGTTCTCTACATGCTGCGTGTGCGGAAACATATCTACGGGCTGTACGCGGGTTACCTTATAAGCCTCGTCCATCATCTGCAAGTCGCGTGCCTGGGTGGCGGGATTGCAACTCACATATACTATCCTGCGCGGGGCAGCATCTAAGATTACTTTGATAACATCTTCGTGCATTCCGGCGCGTGGCGGGTCGGTGATGATGACGTCCGGACGGCCGTGTGCAGCCACGAACGCGTCGGTAAGAATGTCCTTCATGTCCCCCGCGAAGAATTCCGTGTTGTCGATGCCGTTTATCTTCGCATTTATCTTAGCGTCCTCTATCGCTTCCGGCACATATTCGATACCTACTACTTTTTGAGCCTTGCGGGCTACGAAATTAGCTATCGTGCCGGTGCCGGTGTAGAGGTCATAGACCGTCTCCGTGCCCGTCAGTGCGGCATATTCGCGGGCTACTTTGTATAGCTCATACGCCTGGTCGGTATTGGTTTGGTAGAACGATTTGGGACCTACTTTGAACTGCAGATCTTCCATCCGCTCCATGATATAGTCCTGACCGTGATAGACGAGTATTTCCTGGTCGCCTATGGTGTCGTTCATCTTCTCGTTCACGCAGTACAGCAGGCTGATGATTTGCGGGAACTGCGTGCTCAGATGCTCTAACAGTCCCTTGCCCGCTTCCGTCAGAGGCTCGCCGAAGACGACGATGACCATCCATTCACCGGCGTGATTGGTGCGCAGGATGAGGTTACGCAACTGGCCCTGGTGCGAGTGTTCGTTGTAGAAAGTCAGACCGTGCTCTATCGCGTATGCGCGCGCTGTGTTCCTTATTTCATTGTTGAGCGGGTCCATCAGGTGACAAGTATCTATCTGCAGCACCTTATCGAAACAGTTGGGAATATGAAAGCCCAGTCCCGGCTCAAAAGGTACACCGGCGCGCATCTGCTCCGTAGTCAGCCATTTATGGTCGGCAAAGGTGAACTCCAGTTTGTTTCGATAGCCGTAAATCTTAGCGGAGCCTAAGGTGGGCTGTATCTCGGGCAATTCGATATGTCCTATGCGGCGCAGGTTATCTTCTACCTGTTGGCGTTTCCATCGTTTCTGTTCCTCGTAGGGCAGTATCTGCCATTTGCATCCGCCGCAGGTGCCATAGTGTTGGCATACGGCATCGCAACGCAGCGGTGAGGGCTGTATCAGGCGCGCTACGCGGGCTTCCATAAACGAGTGTTTCTTGCGCGTCACTTGCAGGTCCACTATGTCGCCCGGCACGCAGTACGGCACAAAACACACTATCCCGTCAGAGGTATTCTCTAATCGAGAATCACTAATCCCTAATCGGACCAACGCCTTTCCTTCGGCGGCTATGCCGGTTATCTCAATATGCTCCAGCAGCGGTAGGTTTTTCTTTTTCATCGTCTTGAGGGGTGAGCAGCCATTGTATCGACCGCTCGTATAGGGTATCAAATTCGTGTAAACTCTCCATAGGGAAGGCCCATAGCAGGGTCTTATCGGTAGCTATACCGGCGCCCATCTGTGTATCGCTGTAGCGGGCCACTACACGTGCGCTATCTACGGGTTCCAGTCCGTCTACGCATTCGGCATGCAGTGTCTGACTGCTGGGCGTGAGGTAGAGGGTGTAGTCATTAGCGGCACGCAGGGCTGCTTCACGGGCACGGATACGACCGGTGCTGGTAGCGTGGTCGGCACGCAGACGGGCATGCATCAGGTCGGCGGCTAAGGCTGAATCTGTAGAGGCTATATATGCTCCGCTGATGAGTACGCGTCCGCCGCGGGCGACATAGTCGTGCAGGGCGGCGTTGAGGACGGTGTCGGGTGTGTTCTCCTTACCGCGGATGACGTCGGCTAAGGCGTAGAGGGTGTCTATTTTATTTATCGCGTCGGCGGAGCAGCTCCACCAGGTGCGTCCTTGGCGCAGCAGACTATAGCCGTGGCGGGAGGGGTAGTCGAAGGTGTTGCCGGCCATCACCTGTCCCTGCATCGTACTGTGGCACATACCGTACCCCGACTCGTCGTCCGATATCCAGTCGCGTGAGCGGTCGAAGTCGAACTGCTGTCCTAAGTAACTGAGTTCGTAGCGGTCGGGTATAGCGTATGTCTCGGGCACTATGCCGCCGTAGGTAGAGTCGGAGAACCATTGGGGCCCGTCTACGCGGTGGAAGGCATTGATGACCAGTATAGGTTGCTGTTCGCTCTGCATGCTGATGCCTGCGGAGAGGGTCTCCGAGGGCAGGCTCCATCCGCCTGCATTACCGGCGGCTACGTACCATTCGTAGCCTACGCCCGGCTCGAGAACGATGTCGGTGTAGCGTGTGGTGACCTTGCGTCCGTTGTCCCAGTCGCCTTGTATGAGTTGTTCGCCGTGCAGACGTGTGGTGCGTGTGTATACGATATAATAGGTGGGGTTAGCACTCGGCTCCAGACTGTCGACCGTAGCCTGCCAACTGAGGCGCAGGGTGTGTGTCTCGCCGGTCGGCTGCAGACGCATACGGCTGACGGGGAGGGGCTGGATGACGGCTTCTATCCCCTGTTGTGCGGCGGCAAAACGAGCCATAGCTTTATATATGGCGCGTGCTACGAGCATCTTATAGGCAGGGTTGAGACCGTAAATCATATCCCCCATGTTCTTATGACTGAGCATCTCCAAGAGCATACTGGGCACCTCGGGATAGCGGCATTCGCAATAGGGGGCGTTGAGCAGTCGTCGACAGGGCCATTGGGGAGCATAGACGGCGCGTATGTCGTGTACTATCTGGTATTGTATATAGTCGGCGAGGTCGCGTCCGAGAAGACGGGAATGGCCGGTCGGGTAGGTGAGGGCTTTATCTTCGTTCTTCTCGCTGTAGATGGCTAAGGTGCCGATGATAGCCGTATCTTCGGGCACGGAGACGCCGTCGGTGTGGAAGGCCATACTCATCAGCAGGGGTATACCTAATCCGGGAGCCTTAGGTGCGCATACGCTGCCGCCGGTGAGGTAACTGACCCAATAGCCGCGACATTGGTAGTCGTCTTTGTAGTCGTTGATATCTTCGTTGATATTGTAGAGGCTGTCGGGATAGCCGGCATATTCGAGCCAGTAGCGTGCCGCTTCCATCCATCGGGGCATACCGGAGGTGGTAGTCTGTGGTCCGCGGGCTATGGTACCTTCTCCGCCTCCGAACCAAACGTCGATGCCCTCACCTGTCACAGTGCAGGCAGTATCTTCTACCATGCATAGGTATTGCCAAACGCCTCCGCCCATACGGGTATTGACGCGGTAGATAGTCTCTATGCCTCCGTGACGCACGGTGACGTCGGTGTAGGCGGGTGTTCGTTTCTTACCTTTCTGCGGCGGTGTCTGCCATCGTATATATACGGCTTGTTTGCCGGGCAGGTAATACTCGCGTGGCTGGATGACAACGGCTCCGGCGTTTTGCAGCATGGGCACCAGATAGGGAGCGGTGTAGGAGGTAGTGTATAGATCTTCTACCATGGTCCACATTCTGGCTCGTTGCCATAGCCATGCATCTTTCTCGGCATTATAGTAACGTCCGTGGCTACCCCATACGGTTATGTTTTGCCCTGCTAAGGCGTTGTCTAAGGTGACGGGTAGCGAGGTATTCGTTATCATCGGGTCGGGCTGCAGCACGTAACGCTGTTTAGCGGGACGCAGGCGGTGACGCGATGTCACCAACTCGCCTATCTCGTGTCCGTCGGTGAAGATGCTGACCTTACCATTGCGGTCGCCGCGCACCCATTCGCTTACCTTGCCGCGCAGCCGTGCTATCTCGCGTTCGGAGAGAGACAGGGCGGCTATGTTGCCGTTGGTGTAGATGGATATATACTGGTTTTTGATGCGTACGTTACTCACTTTTATGTTACCTACTACGGCAATTCTGTTGGCATATTCGGTCAACGAATCCGCCAATGCGTACTGACTTATCTGGGCTTGTGCCAAGCCTGTAGCCGCTATTGCAACGAAGGCTATGCACATACTTCTCACTATGGTTTGTATATCTCGATACCTCATAACTCAAAATTTTTTTTGCAAAGGTACATTTTTTTTTGCATACGTGCAAATCTTTTTGTAATTTTGCACCCACAAATCTTTCGTCAACTTTTGTATGATGCATCACATTACGTATAATATCGCGCGAATGGGGGGGGTAAATCCTTAATCCACTCTTCGCGTCTTTCTTCTGCCGCACCTTGCTCTGTCGTGAGCCAAGGGCGGCGTTTTTTATGTCTATGGGTGTGCGCGCTGGCGCTGATGTTTACCGGCTGCCGGCAGCGACAGACTATTTGCGGCGTGCCGGTGAAGGGTACTCCTTGGGAGTTAGCGGCGGCTATCCACGACCGCGGTGACTATTCGTTTGCGCCGACTACGGTCTATCAGTTTGGCGACAAGGCTTATATCGAAGGCTACATCTTCCCCGATGAAATCCCCGCCACCATTGCTTGCGACCTCGTCGACGGCCAAGTCGTTGCCGCATTCTTTGGCGTTAACAATGATTATGAAGAATAAGTCTCTATGAAATACGAATCCACCTTTAATGCTATTGACGACATCCTTTGGAAAGAAGAAGGATGCAGTACCGAACTCGATTATATTGAGCAGACCTCGTGGCTTTTGTTCCTCAAGTACCTCGATGATTTAGAGACGAACAACGAGGAAGAGGCTATCCTCAATTCTACTGGGCAGTACAAGCGACTTATAAATGGTGAGTACCGTTGGACTTCGTGGGCTGCGCCGAAGAATGACAAAGGCGAGATTGATGTTGTGAATGCTATGACGGGCGATGACCTCATCAACTTCGTCAACCTCAAGTTGTTCCCTACGCTCCAGAAGTTCAAGGATAATGCTCCTTCTGCCAATAGCATTGAATACAAGATCGGCGAGATTTTCAGCGGTCTGCGCAACAAGATTAACAGCGGTTACAATATGCGTGAGATCATCAACAAGATGGACACCTTGCATTTCCAATCGGCAGAAGACAAGCACGAAATGACCGTGCTCTACGAGGACAAGATACGCCGCATGGGCAACGCCGGTCGCAATGGTGGCGAGTATTACACCCCGCGCCCGCTTATTCGTACCATAGTTAAGATTGTCAACCCTCGCATTGGCGAAACAGTTTACGACCCCGCATGCGGCTCGGCGGGCTTCCTCTGCGAGGCATATAACTATATGTACGAGCAAAAGCGGTCGGTGGCTGACTACGAAACCCTTCAGCAAAGAACGTTCCTCGGAAAGGAGAAGAAAGGCTTGCCGTATATTATCGCTACGATGAACATGATTTTCCACGGAGTGGCTGCGCCCAATATCATCCGTGGCAACACGCTGGCAGAGAACCTTTCGGGTATATCCGAGAAAGACCGCAAGAACGTCATCTTGGCTAATCCTCCGTTTGGTGGCAAGGAGCGCGCTGAGGTACAGCAGAACTTCGATGTACGCACGGGCGAAACAGCCTATATGTTTATGCAGCACTTTATCAAGATGCTCAAGGTGAACGGCAGAGCTGGTATCGTTATCAAGAACACCTTCCTCAGCAATAGTGACGCAGCCGCAGTACGCCGTAAACTGCTCGAAGAGTGCAATGTGCATACGATCCTTGATTTGCCGTCAGGCGTGTTCACCGGCGCAGGTGTAAAGACCGTTGTGCTGTTCTTCACCAAAGGCGAACCGACAAAGAAGATTTGGTACTACCAACTCAACCTTGCTCGTAACTTAGGCAAGACTGACCCGCTTAACGAGAACGATCTGGCAGAGTTTGTTGCCTTGCAAAAGACCAAAGAGGAAAGCGAAAACTCTTGGTCGATAGATGTTGCCGACCTTGGCAGCGATTGTGACCTTTCGGTAAAGAACCCGAACAAACCCGAGATCGTTGATGAGCGCACACCGCGTGATATCCTCAACACCCTCGCCGAACTGAATGCTGATAGCGCACGTCTAATCTGTGAAATAGGAAAGATGCTATGAAAGAGGGGTGGAAATATCAAGACTTTGAGAAATGCTTGATAAAGGTATCTAAGCAAAAGGCAGTCAAGTCCAAAGATTACCTTTCTGAGGGGCGCTTCCCTGTAGTTTCCCAAGAAAGTGGTTTAGTATCTGGCTATTCCAACGATCCTGATTTGTTGTATAAGCACCAAAAACCTGTAGTGATTTTTGGTGATCATACTAAGAATATTAAATATGTGGACTTTGATTTTGTAGTTGGAGCAGATGGTGTACATATTTTATACCCCGTAGATCAGATTCTCCCCAAATTCCTGTATTATGAAATATGTAGCATAAAACTTAGGAGTTTAGGATATGCAAGACATTATAAACTATTAAAAGAGAAACAAATCGCTTACCCTCCTCTTTCCGAGCAGAAGCGGATAGTTGAATTTTTGGATGCAGGATTTGCAAAGATTGATGCCATCAAGACCAACGCAGAGCGACAACTGCAAGCCGCAAAAGACCTCTTCCAAGCCGCACTCAAAGAAATGCTCACACCTAAAGATGGGTGGAAGGAAAAGACACTTCCCGATATTTCTCATAATTTAGATGGCAAAAGGATACCCGTTACCCAAAACAAACGTACCGCAGGGATATATCCTTATTACGGGGCATCTGGGATCGTGGATTACGTAAATGATTATATATTCGACGATACTTTGCTTTTAATATCAGAAGATGGAGCAAATTTATTAGCTCGCACTACACCTATTGCCTTTACTATTAAAGGGAAAAATTGGGTAAACAATCACGCACATGTTATTAAAATAGAAGATGATTCTCTTAGGCGTTATGTAGAATATTATTTTGCAAACTTAAATATCGAAGAATATGTCACTGGCGCAGCCCAACCTAAGTTAACTCAAAAAGCGTTGAATAGAATCAGAATATCTATCCCCAATGATCACAGCATAATAAATAAAATTATAACTGCTTTGGATGATATACAAATGAGGACTCAGCAACTTCAATCCAACTACGATAAAACACTAACCCTCTGCAATGACCTCAAGCAGGCATTGCTCAAATCTATATTCGAATAGCCATGGACGAAACCGCAACCCGTCGAAAGAAGATAGATCCCAAACTATATGCAGTAGGTTGGGAGCAAGACACCTTCCCCTACAGCGAGATACTCACCGAGCAGCGTGCGTACCTTATCGCGCCAGGACGTGTGGAGAAACTGAGCGTGAACCGTCACCCGAAGAAAGCGGACTATATCCTTGAATACAAGGGTATCAAACTCGCAGTCATTGAGGCAAAGCGAGACGAGGTTGATGTTGCTATAGGCGTGGAGCAAGCCAAACTCTATGCCGAAATGCTGCAAATACGTTACACCTATGCCACCAACGGCGATGAGATTTACTTCATCGATATGGGGGTACGCGATGCACACGGCGATTATATAATCCCCTCTACAGAAGGCTTGGTCGAACGCTTCCCGTCGCCCGACGAGTTGTGGCAAATGACCTTCCCCGAGGCTAATGATTGGCGAGATAAGTTTAACCTCGAGCCGTTCAACCGTGGTGGAGGACGAGAGCCGCGTTACTACCAAGTCAACGCCATCAACAATGTTCTTGCTGCCATCGCCAAAGAGCAACGGCGCATGCTACTCACTATGGCTACCGGAACAGGTAAAACCTACGTGGCGTTCCAAATATGCTGGAAACTCTTCCAAACCAACTGGAATAAACGCGGTGATGGACGCAAACCTCGCATCTTATTTATATCCGACCGCAACATCCTCGCCAACCAAGCATCCAATGACTTTGAGCAGTTCGACGATAACGCTATGGTACGCATCACGCCCGAGATGCTTACCAAGCGTGACAAGGAAGTGCCCACAGCACAGCACTTGTATTTCACGATCTTCCAGACGTTCATGAGCGCAGACAAGAGCGGACAGCAATACTACAAGCAATACCCTGTAGATTTCTTCGACCTGATAATCATTGACGAATGCCATCGTGGCGGAGCCAATGACGAGAGCGAGTGGCGCGAACTGATGGAGTACTTTAGCGATGCCTACCAATTAGGTATGACTGCCACACCGCGCCGCTCGGAGAACGCCAACACCTACAAGTATTTCGGCGACCCTGTCTATGTCTATTCGCTCAAGCAAGGCATCGCTGATGGTTACCTCACGCCTTTCCGCGTGTGTATTGCCGAGAGTAATATCGATACCTATAAGTACGATCCCGACGATGATGTCAAGGGAGATATTGACCCCGACAAGACCTACACCGAGAAGGACTTCTATAACGGCGATATACAGATGCGGCAACGCGATGAACACCGTGTAAAGGAACTGCTCAAGCAAATCAATCCGAATGATAAAACGATTGTCTTCTGCTGCACTCAAGAGCATGCGGCTATCATACGAGATATGATCAACCGCAATAGAGATAAATCTATCGGCTCGCCGGACTATTGTATGCGCGTAACGGCCAATGACGGTGACGAGGGAGAGAAACAACTCAAACTCTTCCAAAACAACGAGCGGAAGATCCCGACCATCCTGACCACCTCGCGCAAGCTCTCCACAGGCGTTGATGCACGCAATGTGCGTAATATCGTCCTTTTGCGACCTATCAACAACATGGTCGAGTTTAAGCAGATCATCGGTCGAGGCACGCGGCTCTATGACGATAAGTACTACTTCACTATCATTGACTTTGTCGGTGCCAACAAGAACTTCCAAGACGTTGAATGGGAAGGCAACCCGTATTGCCCAGTTTGCGGTAACTATCCATGCACCTGCGGCAAGCACCAGCCTTGCGACAAGTGCGGCAAATACCCCTGCGTATGCGAGAAAGAGCCGCCTACGCCACCTGAACCGTGCGCTATCTGCGGACACCTGCCATGCACCTGCCCGGGGGGAATACCTAAGAAAACCATCCGCGTCAAACTCTCTACAATACACGAGTTATGCATCCGCACCGATTGGACGGAGAAATTCGAGGTCGGTGATGGCGAACTGATAACCTTGGACGAATATTTAGAGCGTCTGTTCGGGCAGTTGCCGCAGTTCTTCGACAGCCCTGAAGCATTACGCGTCAAGTGGGAAAATCCGCAAACGCGTCAAGACTTGCTCAATCAATTATCACGCGAAGGGTTCCCCGAGGAGAAACTGCTGACCGTAAGGCGTATCTTGGATTATGAGGATTGCGACCTGTATGATATACTGTCCTACCTCGCCTACCACACCACGCCGCTTGAACGAGCCAAACGTGTGGAACTGGTGCGCAGAGACTATTATCTAAAACAATCACAGGAGAAACAGGCCTTCCTCGATTTCTTGATGAATCAGTATGTGGCGAACGGATATCGGGAGTTCACTATGAACAACCTCTCTACATTGGTCAATATGAAATATGGTACTATAACCGATGCAAAGACACAGTTGAAGATGAATTTGGAAGATATCAAACAATCGTACCTCGACTTCCAGCATCAACTGTATATGCCCGTTGCCTATAAAAAAGGTGATGCTAACATAAACATATACATCGACACCTATAACGATAATTCACGCACCATAAACGTAGAAAATTAACTTTTTATTTGCATATATCAGCAAAAAGCAGTAATTTTGCACTCGATATCGCTGGTACCGACAGCGTAATAAAGCGGTAACATATTGACTTTTTTAGGCATATTCTTTTCCAACTAATCGGCAAAATTTAAACAAAGATAAGTAATGTGCCCCAAATATCCTGTAACTTGCACGGGTAGGTGGGGTATCTTTGTGCGTTTGCCGACGCTGTTGGTTGCCCTACTTATCTGTGCTTTTTTAATCTAAAGCATATGAGCCTCAAGAACCAAGGTGGTATAATCAATATCGGAACTTACAACGATAATTCCCGCGAGTATAACATCGATGCACGTGGCCGCAATCTTGCGGACGTCTTACGTGACTGTGATGCGGATGATGTAACGCCTGATAAGGAGTGGTCTGCTGCGTCTGAACGTGAGGACAAGAATACGCCGGTTACTAAGAGCTTAAAAGCAACTGACTTGCCATTTTTAGATACTGACGAGTTGACTAAATTAGAACTGTACACCTTAGAGGAGTTTGCAAAAATGTATCATGCTGCAGCACGTGGCAAGGCAAAAGATTTTGCCGACTTCATAAAGCGTTATCGTGACCTCGGCATCCTACGTATAGGTGGTATCAAAAAAACAACCCTTTTTGCTGAGCTGAAAGCCTATTTCGGCAACGAAATATCGTACGGATACACCAATTTTATCTATTATTTTTAGTCCTACATTCATTTGTTTTTTATTTGTTTCTTTTGTATAAATGAGCCCTAAAAAGCTCATTTTTTTTGTTTTTTATTTGTTTCATTTGTTTTCTATTTGGTTTATGGCTTCCCATCACCGGGAAGTCTTTTTTTATCTATACCTTTGCATTCGTAATCGGTTCCACGAACCTTAATTTAATGTTATGCGTATGAATGAAAAGGTTTTCGATTAACCCATAATTTTTAATTCTTAATTACTGGTGTTGCGTTAATCGTGTTACATATGTCTATATTTTATTGATATATAGTTATTTATGAAGATATTTATATTTTTCGATTTGATCAAACAATGTTTTTTATGTTTATGTCTTTGAGTGCTTTGTACTCGTAGAATTGTACAAATTGGTAGTAAAAGATGTCTGGAAGCTTGCTTACAGGCAGATTTTAGTAGCATTTTGTGCAAGAAGCAAAGCTTCTAAAGCACTCAAAGGGTTTTGTTTGTTTTTTTTCTAATTTTATTGCAACAGTAATAATTTTTAATTCTTAATTTCATATGAAGTTATGTACTATCCATCTCAAGAAGATTGCTTCGGACTTAGTGGCCGCTCCTGCTGGGATTGTGCGTTCTATTACCGCTGTCCCTATGACAAAGACAATCAACCGCCACAACCCGGAGACCCTGACTATGATCCCGAATTTGACGACGCTGAGTAACGACCTACTCCTCGCCGCACAACCTACCATCGAACTGCGGGCATTCACCAAAAAGGACTATTGCGGAAACACTCGTACCTATTGGCTTACACCCTCCGGTCTCCCCTTCATCCTACGAAAGGACGAACTTATCCCCGCTTACGTACAAATACGTCAAAATCCCGGGACAATGAAAAAGAACAGGACGGGCGGTTATATATATTGTAATAATATATGCATAAGCCTCCACAGCATCGTTGCCATCCTCTATGTCCCCGGGCGCGACCTCATCCGCAACCAGGTCGACCATATCGACAACAACCGCTACAACAACGCCGCCTCCAATCTCCGCTGGGTCTCCCCTTCCGAGAACATCCGTGCTTACCACGAATTCCGCCGCCGCGCCCTTGAACGCGCCAAAATCCTCTCCCAGAAATGAAAAATTATCGCACCCCACAGGATACAATATATACCCGGTTAATTATAGTGAGTATGAACTCCGTAAAGACCATCGTTTTTAAGCCTTCCCGACAGGGATACAATATATACCCGGTTGAAACGTTGTGGAGCGGTTGGGGAACGCGGAACACGAGTACGGGGCAGTACGTTTTCAGAGGGTATATATGCTATCTGAACAGCTTACCGGGCTTAAAAACTCGGAGTTACATACGAACGATATATTAATTCTTAATTTTTAATTTCACCCACCCAACAATGCAAAACGACATTAAACTTGCCCGCCGGCTCCTCATGCGAACCGCGCACGCCATCCGTAATGACGCCCCTGCCAACGGCTCTATGTCCGTAGCACTCACTATCTCCTGGGACGTACAACGCTTCCGCAACGACCTGCACGCAGGATTCGTTCGCTTCGAGTACACCAAGAAAGACGGTACTCAACGTGTCGCCCTTGGTACTCTCTCTACACACCTCATACCGGCCGATAAGATGCCCGAACACTCCGTCGACTATGTGTCGCGCACTCCCGCATACATAGTCACCTACTACGACCTCGACCGTGACGCCTGGCGATCCTTCAGAGCGGACCGTTTTATCGACACTATCAAAGCCTGGCCGATTGACTGATGGGACTTTACGTTCGAGAAAAACGAAGTTAATCGATGAACCTTTATGTTCGAGAATATGACTGGATGTGGAAGCGATTGAACCTCTCTCTCGCCGAATGCCGCGTCTATGCCTATATACTCGCTCTCACCAAAGGGAATACGGGGGGATACAACGGCTCGAAAAGACACCTTGCTGAACTACTCGGACTAGATGCAGGAGGGGTAAAGAAAATCTTAGATACCCTCACAGGAAAACACCTTATTGTTTACTCCGATAGTCAGTGGCAGAGTGTTGACTCAGTCAACACCTCGGATGTTGATTCAGTCAATGGAAGTGTTGATTCAGTCAACGAAAGTGTTGACTCAGTCAACTCCCCCCGCACCCCTCTATATAATAATATAAATAATAATAAAAATAATGCTAGCATGCAGACTGATTTATTTGAAAAATTTTGGAAATTCTTCTCCCCTGCACCCGAATATCACAACCGACGGGCTGCAACACAGATGATCTTCGAAGCACGATCCTACGCCGCACAACAAGCCATCGTCGAGGCGGCACAAGAGGGAGCACCCGGGCATCCCGGCGACAATCAAAACCCCTACTTCTTCGTGCAGGACTTTCCCGAACCGCAACCCACTTGGCTAAGAGGGGATGAAAAAGATTTAGACATCGTGCAAGTCTTCCACAATGGACGATACCTACTATGCACACGCGAAACAATGAAATTGTTCAACCTTCAATACCACGCTGAATGGAAACCGTAACCCTTGTCACCTGTGAACGATGTGGCGAACAGATACCATACGAAGATGCTCACCGTGGACTCAACGGCTACCTCTGCGACTGCTGCTACGATGAGCTCTATGGATAACTAATATGGACTAACGTCCGATAATTTTTAATTCTTAATTATTAATTTTTAATTTCTTACTGCTATGGCAAAACAAACTAACAAAACCAAACAACCCAAATCCAAAATCGAGAAACTGATGAGAGAGGCTGTGGACGCTGTCATTACTGCTATCGTACGCACATTGCTCGGATGGGCTGGAGAATGGGGAAACGATGCCTTTTTCTTCCTCGTCATCGGCGATAAACGGGTTGCCGATGTCGCATGGTCTAACTCCTGGGCTCTTTGTTCTGACGGGGCTATCGCAATAACCTCACACCCGGAAGCCGCAAGCGCGTTCGAATACTTGAAGGATGGATATGATGCTCTTATCGGTACGGTGCTCGAAGAAGATGAAAAGTTCAAAGAACATTTTGAAAATTACGTACACGATAAAGACGATGACTCCGGATGGTCGTCTGTCGATTTAGAACCTTACGAAGAACCTTCTCCCGAAGAACGTAAACAAATTATTCAAAAGCTAACATCGAGACTTTAACGAGTCATTTACGAGACTTCAACGACCCTTCAACGAGTCATTTACGAGTGCATTTTATAACTTATTGATTTATGGTAATTTATCTTAATCCTAACGTGAAACGCTTCACCGGCGTTATCGATAAAAGCCACGGTTATTACTTTCGCACACCGTGGAAGTCGTCCGGAAAACTAACGTC
>Ga0256405_10000937_pt1 | contig 87673 bp, 128 predicted proteins | sample RumenRJG_02DNA_FD_189096 | JGI IMG/M metagenome (GOLD analysis project Ga0256405, IMG submission 189096) | Bovine rumen microbial communities from Lethbridge, Alberta, Canada - RJG_02 | ecosystem: Host-associated > Mammals > Digestive system > Stomach > Rumen | place: Canada: Alberta... | reverse complement strand
TTCTTCTACATATTTGTTATAGATAAATCTACAATCATTTAAATGTTTATCTTAAAGCAGTTTTTGAGCACTATCAGGCTTTAGTTCAAGAACTAAACCTCTGATAATCTTAGTCATTCAAATTCCTTTATTTTTATATAAATATTATATAATATATTTATCAGAGTGTATATATGAGCCTAAAGGCACATATTTTTATCCGTTGTTTTCTTTATAAAATAAGGGCACATAAGTGCCCTTTTTTAATTAATCGGTTGAAAGACTGAAAACAATTTTTCCTTCTTTAAAATAGAAAAGTTTTTTATGATCTTTACTATATATAAAAGAACTATTAATTTTTTCAGAAATTGAAGAAATTGGTTCCCACTTTGTTGTGTATGAATAGACGGTATCGTTTTGAATATCCCAAATATCTGAATTATCAAATATTCCCTTTGTTTCCTCTAAGATAAAATAACCAGGTTGAGAACACATACCAAAACCAATCTTTGAAGGATTATTTAGCATTGTGTTAATGTTTTCCCAAATTTCATCTGTCATATCTGAAGGTTTTGTTTTAGGCAATTCATAAGAAATTTGAGCAACAAAATCTGTTCCACCCATTTGTGTGGTGTCAGCGATTATTTTATTTCCTTGTCTTGTTACTGAAATTTTTGCAGAACTTGACCACTGGTTTTTTGTTAGGTTTCCTGTAAATGTTGCGAGGACATAAACACCTCTCCATTCAGCACTTCCACAGTTGAAATCATACATAATAGAGAACTGATAAGGACCAGTACCTGATGGACTCATAGGACCAGAATTTTGAGAACCACCATTTCTGATTACTGAAATATGATGTTCTTTTCCGTTGGCGTCTTTCATAAAGCCAACAATAATAGACATTTGGTCATCATCTGAATCGGTTCCAACACCTTTAATTCTTAAAGAATAATTTGTATATTCCTTATCTGAAATATAACCAACGTATGGAACAGTATTTATTGAGTTTTTAATAGCATTTTTAGAACTATCAAAAGACCAAGCTCTCATTGCAGATTGAATATCAGATGAAGCACTTGAATAGTTTGAAGAGTTGTACTGAACATAATTTGGATTATGAGCAAATCTATACCAACTGTTAAATACGTCTTGTAAAGTCATTGGTTTTGTGGATTTTCTTTCTGTAAGCTCTTCAGCATTTGTTGCGACAGAAACTTCGGTAACAAGGTCAATGCCGGTTAGCTGATTTCCAACTAATCCAAGAAATTGTCCTGGCATTAAATCTTTTGATATTTCGGTTTTCATTTCTGCTTTCGTAAAGTGGATTGATGTGTCTGAGGTGTGTCCAACATCAGTTGAACTATTGCCAATTGCTGATTGTATTTTTTGATCAACATCTTTAACAGCATCCGAAAGAGCTGTTTCGAGGGCATTATTGGCATCCTCTAAAATTGTAAGTTGTTCACTCAAAGAAGAGCTTGCTGTTTTTAAATCTTCAATATCTTTTAAATGACTTTTCTTTATTTCTTCATCAACAGCATTTAATTCCGTTTTAAGAGTTGAAATTTTGTTTCCTAATTCCTGAACATCGGTTTTGTGAATTTCGTCTAGCGCCTTGTCAAGTTTTTCAAGGTCATCTTTGTGTTTCTCACGTACCAAATCGTTATAGTGTTTTAGACCTTCTTTGTCCAAAAATTCATAATTCATATAAACTCCCCGTTTTATATGTATTTATACGTAAAAAATGTTCTACGTAGAACAATTTTCCACATTGCTAAACGTAGAACAAAAAAGGGAACCCAAAAGAGTTCCCAAAAAAGAATATTATATTTTTTTTTATTAAGCACCTGCAACGTTAGGTGTATTGTCTTCAATATGAGATGTAAATAATGCCTCAATCTCAGCTTCAGTTACAACCTCATAAGAGTCTAACTTAGCCTTATCTGCAGCACTCATTAAACCAGCAGCATCAGCAGTTGCTTCACCGTAAGTGGTTACATCAAAGGTGCCAGAGTCGATTTCAGTTTCGCCGTTCTTTAAAGCAACGGTTACAGTCTTAACAGAAGTATTACCAGTTACAACAGCTTCACCAGAAGTGATTTCAACGTCAATGCCTTCAACAGCATCATCAAGGCTATCTGATAAACCATCTAACTTAGCCTTGTCTTCCTTTGACATTAAACCATCTTTCTCGGTAGTTGCCTTAGCATAACCACCACCTACAACAATGCTTTCGGTGTCAATCTGTTCGCCCTTACCATTCTTGAATGAGAATACGTAAGTGGTCTTGGTAACGCCTTCTTCATCGGTAGCATCAGAAGAGGTTACATCAACACTTGCTACATAATCATTAGCAATGTCGTTTTTGATACCAGCAATATCTACTTGGGTATCACCAATCTTCTCAAATGCAGGGGTCTCGCCTGAGGTAATCCATAAGAACTCCTCGTAAACGTTTTGTGCAACATTTGATTGAGCACCCTGTGCCTTTGGAACGAAGTAAATGAAACCCTTTTCACCAGTCTCTGGGAGAGCGTCAACTAACTTAACTTCAAATGAAGTAAGTTTGCCAATCTCACCTAATAACTCGGTACGTAAAGCGCTGTCTTCTGACTGTGCCCACTCTTGGATCTTATCTTTAAATAAAGATAAAAGAGGAAGGGTAATTAACTTATTTTGTGTATCAGCCATTTTAAAAACTCCTTAAATTAGCTATTTTCTTTTTCGGTTGTTTCGGTGTCAAACATATCAAGAATATCTTGTTCGACAGCATAAACAATCTGCGATTTAAACCACTCTTTAATTAGAGCGTCATATTTTTTTAAAGCATTTAGGTCAATAATCTTGACTTTTTGCTCTTGTTGTTCTGCCATTTTTATAAACTCCCAATAAATAATGACACTTTCTAATATTTATAATTTTTTGTTTTCTTTTTTAGTCAAAATATGTTATAATTAAAACAAATATTTTAAGAGGAAACAAAAATGAACGCTAAAGAATTACTAGATTACCTTAGAGAGACCTCAAATGGTAATGTTAAAGAAGCAATAGACGTCCTCGAAACAGAATATATTAATTCAGAGGAAGAAACCGTAGAAGATGTCTATTGGTACCTTATCGATATGGCAAATAACGGAATTAAGCATTTTTAGAAAATTATTGCGATCAGTCTTGAAGCAAAATCTTTAAGACTAAAATCATTCTTAACGTATGCTACAAACATTTCGGTTTTTAAAGACTTGAAAATGTCCTTATAGTCAGGATTATCTGTTAATATAACTGTTTAATTTCATCAAGCGTCTTCATTTACCAGCACCTAAAGTAGTGTTAGAACACCAAGTGTTTCCTTCACCTAAATTAATATCTGTCATAATGACCTCCAATAAAAAAATGTATATTTCGAAATTAAAATATACACAGTATTTAAAAAATTGTTGCTTTATTATAATAGAGATCTAAATATTTTTGTTAAGAAGTGCTGAATAAAAAAATGAAGCAAATACGATTTGCTTCATTTTTAAGACAACTTTAAAGTTTTAAATCACTCATCTTTAAGGTTCCATTTGTGATGGCTGAAAGATTTTCATCATTCATTGGAATTTTTACAGTAGATGGTTTATCAACATTTAAGAAACTAAACTTTTCTTTACAGTAGTAACCAATCATAATGTATTCTTTAGTGAATTTAAAAACCGCAATCATTTTATTTTTAAAACTTAAGGAAACATATTTTTTGTCAGAAATTGCCTTTTTCCAATCAAATTCAGCACCCTTTAAGATAACATTAATCTGTTTGAGTGAATAATTTATCTTTGGTTCATATTTTGCTAAGTAAAAGTCCAAAATTTTACCTTTAGCTAAAAGTTCCTTTTCTAAATCTTTTGTTGGGTCTTTATCACCGTATTTACCCAATGATAATTCGTAAAGAACTTCTGAATTCCAAGGAATACGAATTTTGTCAAAACCCCCATTCATGCTGTAGTCGTCTGTATAACCTACTAACAACTGGTCATCCTTGACTTTTAAACACACAGCACATTTCTTACTTGAAAATCCGGCTACCTCACCTTTTTGTAGTTTTTCTGCAACATTTTGAGCAACTCTTTGTTCCTTAAAATATCCAGCATATTTAGTTAAGAATTTTTTTAATACATCATAAGTCGACTCAGCAAAACTATTGGCAGATTGTGATGATACAAAAGGAAACATACGCTTATTTAATTTGCCACGGAATGCTAAACTTGGGTAAAAGACATATCCAATTTCGTCCTCGAAGTTATAACCCTCATCATAGGCAGCGTCAGCGTCACCGTGAAATCTTGCTGGGAGTTTCTTAGTTCCCTCGAATTCCTTTCTTCTTTCATAATCCCAGATTTCATTTAAAAGTTTAAATTTCATTTTAAAACCTCTTTTTTACTTTATTTATACTTTTGGAACACTTAACATTGAAACATTCCGGGAATAATATCCTTCTAGTATTTTTTTCTGTAATAATCAGTTGAATACTCAAATTCAGAGTCAAATTTTTTACCTGCTAAATTTTCTTGCTCATCTTGGATTATATCAAAGTTTCCGATTGAGAGATAATCTGTAAACTCGGTATCAGAAATATCCTCTTCAGAATACAACTTTTTCACCAGGTCTTTCATATCATCAAAGTTTCTCGAGGAAACAAAAGGTGCAAAACATAATGCCAAGGACATTATCATATCATCGTGGCAACCATCATCTGCTTGGTATTTGTTATTGACGATAATAAACGAATAGAATTCCGTTATGGTTTCTTTATCGTGAAGGATTAATCTTTTGTTGTCAATAAAATGCTTCATTGACTCTAAAATTTGAGTTCTTGTTTTTGTGTTTGTTCTGAAACCAGGTTCACGGGAAGTTTTACCTGCAACGAACATAGCATTATAAATTCTTTGGAAATAAAGATTTGGATATTCAAAATCAAGATTAAGCATATTTGAAACGAAAGTACCAGCACCCTCGTTATTTTCAATAATCATAAATGCTTCATTATAACGTCTGCCCCATTCGTCAAGAAATTCAGGCATTATCTGATAATTGCACTTAAAGATTTGAGCACTTGCAACCTGTTCCCAAGGGAATGAAGTAACATCAATAATTTGAACAGCAAAAGCGTCAATACCACCTTTAGCAGGATCAACACCCATAATGTATTTGTGACCCTTCTTAGGTTCCGCATAAACGTTTAAGCGATTATCCCATCTTAAATCAATTTCACTTGCTGAAAATGTTTTAAGAATTTCGGCATCCAAAAGAGTGTAACTTGAACCAATAAATTCGCACCCGTAGTTTTGCTGGAAATAAACCAATCCATATTTTTCGATAACTTGCTCTCTAAATTCCTCAGGAGTTAAGCGTTTTCCTTTAGAGTTGTAGCGTGGAACATCACGCCAATCAACGCCATAAAAAAGCATACCATTTGATGGTTTGTCAATTTTAATTTCATAGGATCCGTCTTTGTTTTGTTTCTTTTCAAGAATGATATTCTTGTATTGCTCAACCTTATCATTATATTCGGTTTCAGTAAGATTTCTAAAGGTTTTTCTTTCTTTAGCACCTTTAACCATTTCGTAAAAATGGTTCATACCATTAGCAGTTGAGATAAAAAGATTTTTCTTCCAGGATAATGCGGATTGTGAAGGCATAACAGAGTCTGAAAAAGCAGAAAATACTGATTGCTTAATAAATGCGGTTTCGTCTGTAACTAAGAAATTGATAGTATAACCACGAAATGAATTTTCGGAAGGACTGTCTGTGAGAACTCTCATTTTGTTTTCGGACTCAATCGAACCTTTGTTCCAAACACTCACACCGACCCTCATCCACATCGGCAACCCGTAAAACATATTTCGGACATTATTTAAAAATTCTTTTGCAAGTTTTATATTGTTAGCACAAATTCCCATATTTTTGTCGTGGTCAAAGTTGAATAACCAAGTCATATAAATGGCAGTGGTTACCGACTTACCTGACTGTCTTGGCTGCAACGAAACAATGGTTTCGTATTCTGAAGTTAAGGCATCCAAAAACCCTTGTTGATAAGGTCTCATTTCTGGAAAATTAATTCCGTCTTTAGTTCTTATTTTGATATAATTTTCACGGAAATAGTTAAGGTCATCAGCACACTTTTTGAGTTCCTCAATATGAATTTGTGCTAACTTCATTTTTGTGAAAGGACGCTTAATTTCTCTGTCCCCTAAGAAAGCAATTTTTCCGCCATAAGCGTCAAGATAATAATTATCTGGTGTTTTCTCTGTATCAAGAATATCAAGTGCTAACTGCTTTCCTTCGTTACCGTATGATCTTAGTTTTACGAGCAGCTCGTGTGTTATTAAATCTTTATTGTTTTTATAATGCTCTATGATTTCATCTGTAAAAATCTTTCTTAGATCTGATAACATTAAAAAACTCCTTTTTTAAATATTTATAAATTTTTAGTTTTAAGAAATATTTATATTTTAAAAGGACTCAAAAAACAATAAATACATTAGACCTTTTAATAAAACTGTGTTAAAATAAATAAATGACAATAAAAAGATATTTTTTAATAACGTGTTTAAGGATAATTAGACACGTTAAACAGATCGTAATTGGAGATGGAAAAATGGATATTCTTAAAATTAAGAAAGCGTATCCCAATGCTATTCCTGGCATTATCGAAAAACTTGCAGAAGAGTTAGATAAGGAACCTTGGGAAGATGAAAACAAACTTATTTTCTTAGCACAATGTGCCCACGAGTCTGGAGGGTTTAGATTTGTTGTTGAAAATTTAAACTATTCTTTAGAAGGCTTAAAGAGAGTGTTTCCAAAATACTTTGTATATACCTATGTTCCAAGAAACCCATTAGACTATGTAAGACGACCAGAAAAAATCGCAAATGTTGTTTATGCTAACAGAATGGGAAATGGTGATGAATACTCTGGTGATGGTTGGAAATACAGAGGAAGAGGTTTAATTCAGTTAACAGGAAAACGAAATTATACTCTTGCAATGCAAGCACTTGACGTTACCGATCCTGACTATTTCAGTACCGTTGAGGGTGCTGTTAAGAGTGCAATTTGGTTTTGGAAAATCAATATGTTAAGTCGTGAACGTGATCTTGCGGTTACTACAAAAAGAATTAACGGTGGCCTAAATGGTTTAGACTCCCGTAAAGCACATTTAAACGCAATTAAAAAAGCAATTTTTGAAAAACCAAAGAAGGACACCAATAATGCCAATTAGAGTTATTAAGAAAAATGATGAAACAGAATTTTGGAATAATTCTAAAATCATCAATGCAATCATCAAGGCCGCAGACCACATAGGTGAAAGCATTCCTAACAATATTCTCACTCAAATTGCGGAGTATTGTCAAACAATGGTAAATGCCGAAAGTATTAGCACAATTAAAATTCACAGCATTGTTGTTAATGCTTTAAAACATTTTAACTATAACGATATTGCAGAAGCATATTACGGATACCGAAATTACAAAGCAACCGATTACGCTACTTGGAGAAAACTCAAGGAAGAAGCAGATGACATTATTCACTTAGGTGACCGTGAGAACGCAAATTTTGACTCAAGTTTAATCAGTACAAAGGGTTCATTAATAAGAGGTTCAACAACCAAAAGATTATATCAAGAATTTGAATTAAACAAGACAGAAAAGTTCCTAACAAAACGAGGTGACATTTATATCCACGATATGCGTGATATGATTTTTGGTTCCATCAACTGCTGTCTTTTTGATATTGGTAACGTTTTAAAAGACGGTTTCACAATGTCAAACATTCATTATAATGAACCTAAAAGCGTGTTGTCTGCATTACAGGTTATTGGAGATATTACTCTTGTTGCCACTGCTCAGCAATTTGGTGGTTTTACTCTTGCTGAAATTGATAAGGTTTTATTACCTTATGTTAAAAAGTCTTTTAACAGAAGCATTGATATTCATATTCACAGAGGTATCAATAAGTTAGACGCTGAACGATACGCTATTGAAGATACTATTACAGAGTTAAAACAAGGTTTCCAATCATTAGAATTAAAACTCAATACAGTACCTTGCTCAAGAGGCGATTTTGCATTTACAACATTAACCTTTGGTCAATGGGATACCAACATTTCTGAAAATGATAAGTTTTGGTTGAAAGAGATTGGAAAGAGTATTTTAAAAACACGTAAGAAAGGACACAACGGTGTTTCAGTAGTGTTTCCAAAATTGGTTTATCTATATGATGAAAACCAAATCGCTAATGATCAATACAGTTCAGAATTATTTGACGACTGTATCAAAACATCTGCAAAATGTATGTACCCTGATTACCTCTCTTTAAGTGGAGATATTGATCATAACAAAGTTGCTCAAGAATTTAAAAATTACGGCACTATTGTTTCACCAATGGGTTGTATTGATTACAACGAAAGAGTGAATATCAAGCGCTCAAAGTATTTTAGCAATGTAAAAATTGGTGACCTGTTTAATCATTATTACCAAAAAAATGGAAGACCTGCAAATTGGTTAGAAACCAAGTTTGAGCACTCAAAGGGTTCAAAAAAGATATTAAATGAGCATAATTTTTCAGAAAACGGTTATGCCTCATTTGATGGTGATCTAGTAAATCTTTGGGCAAGAAAATTCAAGGAAACTATTGGAAGAAAACCTTGCAGAATTGATTTTGAAGAACATTTTGGAATCCAATTCCCAAGGAGAAATGTACGAGTTGAACGAGGTTATGACGTATCGCTGTTTAACATTTGGGATTCATATTTGGAGCTTAAACTTGTAGATGACTTAAAATATTCTGGTTATACAGAAAAGATGTATAAAGAGGAATGCTTAACTGAAAAGGACTTTGTCCGCAATTCTAAATTTACCTTCAACGGTAAAACTTATGAAATTGATGTATTTTTCCCTAAGTTAAATTATGGAATTGAAGTTCAGGATTTTGCTACTCATTCAAAAAATTCTGATACCGAATATTCAGAGAAAGGATATCACAAGAGAGGACCAAAATATCACGAGGAAAAACGTGAATACGCAAAACAATTAGGAATTGAAATTGTTGATTTATGGGAAGATAAGATTAGAAGCAACGATTACGCTGATTTGAAATTATCAGTAACTCATAAAGAAGTTAAAAATACATTTGATACCTTTAGCAATGAAGTTTCTGATGTTCTTGATTTAGAAAGCTTTAATATTAGTATTCAAGATATTGATGGCACATACACAAAACTAAAGAGAATTATCAGGAATAAGAATGTTACTAATTGGCTAAAGATAACATTTGAAAACGGTGCAACAATCAGGGTTACCGAAGACCACCCATTTGTTACGGACAACGGTCAAATTCTTGCGAATGAATTAGAGACCAATTCATTTTTAATGAATGAAAATGAGGAACCTATTAAGATTACAAATATTGAGACTGATAATGAAGTTGGTTATTCTTATGATGTCCAAACGGAGTCCGAAACATTTGTATTTTCTGGAGTTGCTTCACATAATTGTAGAGCTTACCTATCTCATTGGGAGGATCCAGAAACTAAAGAAAGTATTACTGTTGGAAGATGTAACATTGGTGCTGTATCATTGAATATTCCTGTAATTATGGCAGTGGCAAAACAAGAATTTGGTTCCGAATGGAAATCAAAGTTTTGGTCACTTTTAGAAAGTCGCTTACAGACAATTAGACAATTTTTGTGCAAGCGTTATGACTTTATCGCAAGTATCAAGGCATCCACAAATCCACTTGCGTTCACTCAAGGTGGTTTTTACGGTGGTACTTTAAATCCAGACGACTGCATAGGCAATTTAACCCGTTATATGACATCAAGTTTTGGAATTACTGCGTTAAATGAAAGTACGGTTCTTTGGAACGGCAAGACAATTTATGAAGACAAATCTCAATTTGCTTCAAAAGTTATTGATTTTATATTAGAAAAGATAGAAAAATTTAAAAAGGAAGATAATCATTTATACGCACTTTATGGTACCCCAGCAGAAAGTCTTTGTGGAAAACAAGCAGTTCAGTACGCTGAGTTAACAGGCGACACCCGTTTTGGTGATTATTTCACAAACTCATTCCATTGTCACGTGGGTGCGAATATTACACCAGTTGATAAGCAGGATGCTGAGTTTGAGTGTTTCCATAAAGTAAATGGTGGCCACATTCAGTACGTAAGAATTGATAATCCAGAAAATCTTGAAGCACTTAAAACAATTATTGTTAGAGGTATGCAGAAAGGTTTTTATCAAGGTGTAAACTTTGATAGTTCACATTGCAATGAGTGTGGGTTTGATTATCAAAATGGCGGAAACAAATGTCCTCATTGTGGAAGTTCTAATACCACAACAATTTCAAGAGTCTGTGGTTATCTAGGCTATTCTAATGTTAATGGATCCACAAGAATGAATGACGCTAAAATGTCAGAAATAAAAGACCGTGTAAGTATGTAACTAAATTGAGCGATACTTTGTATCGCTCTTTTAAATTCATTATAAAAACTCTTAATAGAGGAATAAAGAGTTCAATCTAAAAGAACTCACTAAAATGGTACAAATAACAACCCTCTTCATTGAGGGTTTTTATGTTTGATGTGCAATCAAAATTCTTGATTTTTTATTAAATATAAATTATATAACCCAATGAATAAAAATATGAACCTTTAGACTATATACAGACATTGACATTCTAATAATTATATTATATAATATTTATATAAAACAAATTTTAAATAGAGGAATTTGAATGACCAAGATTATCAGAGGTTTAGTTCTTGAACTAAAGCCTGATAGTGCTCAAAAACTGCTTTAAGATAAACATTTAAATGATTGTAGATTTATCTATAACAAATATGTAGAAGAATATTTAAAAGCACTTAAAGAAAATAGAGCACCAAATTATAAGGATTATAAAGAATTGCGTACGGAGTACGAATTTCTTTTAGGTTCTTATTCTTGGTCTATCCAACAAGTTCTTTATAAATTTAAACAGACCAATAAAATCAATAGGTCAAAAAGAGCAAAAGGCAAAAAAGTTGGATTAGTTAGTTTCAGATCTAAAAAGGCTCATTCAGATTATTTTTATAGTAATAATTTAAAACTTTCGTATAATCCTGACTGTAAGTCAAAGTCATACGTGAAAATTCCAAAGGTAGGAAATGTTCATTTCAACTGTAAAAATATTAAACCTGAATTTTAAACGGCAAAATTAAGTCAGGAACTATTAAAAGAACCAAAACTGGAGTTTACAAAGTATCGTTACTTGTCGAGGTCGACAAGGTTTACGAAGACCGTGTAGAAAATGGTCATATTGGTTTAGATTTTTCTTTAAAAGATTTCTTCGTTGATAGTTTTGGTGCAAATGCACCAGAGTTCTTAACAAAGAGATCTAAGATGGAATTACTCCAAAATAAAATTGATTTTTTAAATACTGCTATTTCAAAGATGAGAAACAAATCTAAGAAAAAGCGTAAGGTCTCCGTTAAAGTCCATCGTATCACGATGAAGCGTAACAAATTATTTGAAAGAGCTCATAATATCCAAGTTGATTATATCAACAAGTTATCAAGAAATTTGTGTAAACACAATGAGCTGATAGTTATTGAGAACTTAGACCTTAAAGAAATGGCTGAACATACTTCTTATAAGGATTCCAAAACTTCCACTAAAGGTGGAAATCATGGAAAGTCTATAAGTTTGCTACAATGGAGTTATTTTCTCAAAAAGTTAGAAGAAAATGCTGAGAAGTTTGGAGACATAATTGTCTATACAGACAAATATTATCCAAGTTCTCAGGTCTGTTCTAAATGTGGAGAAAGGCATCCAGAAATGAAAGATGTTACCAACCGTACACTAAAGTGTAACTGTGGTAATATTATTGATAGAGATTATAATTCAGCAATTAATATTTTAAAATTCGGTGAGACTGTTGTTTACAACAAATCTCACCAAACTCTTGGGAAGGACCTCTCGGAGTATAAAGCCTTCAAACATCTGGATTTCTGTGCTACGCACAAGTCCCAGATGTCTGAACTAGAATTACAACTTCTGTAGTTCTAAATGGAAGCATCTACCCTTTAGGGTAGATGTAGGTCACAATTTCTTTCCAATCACAGATTTATACCTTAAAAGCATAAACTGCGGATAATCAACAGACCTATCAGAGTCTTCAAATTTAACCTCAATTCCATCGGTATCAGGGAATACAATATAATCCCCCGCAACGATATTCTCACAATTTTCGCCGGCTGCCAGAACAGTTCCAGAGCAAGGTCTCATTAAAACAGATTTCTGATAGTTAAGAATGATACCACCATTTGTGACTTCCTCATTCTTTGCAATGTCCGGCTTAATTAAAAGAAAATCATCAAGAGGTTTAAACTCCGAAGATTTCATCTTAATTTCCTGAAGCATTATCCTTCTCCTTCATAGCTGCTCTTAAAACAGAGTACACTTCCTCAAGAGCACACATCATATCGCCTAGAATGTCAAATGTCATTTCTCTTAATTGGTCATTATAGTCTGGATCATTACCAACAAGTTCATAAGCATTTAACAATCTGTCAATGCCGTCACGCATATTTGCAACAGCGACATCGGCGTCATCTAACTTTTCTTCCATAAAATCAGTCATTCTTCTTATCCTTCATTTCTACTAAAGCATCCACAATATTAGAAATACAGTCGTACATTTCAAGTAAAAGTAAAAAACTTTCATCTGAAATATCCTTGGCATACTTTGGGTCTTCCTTTACGGTATTTCTAATGCCCTCCAAACGTGAAATACGATCACGAATTTTACCAACGCATAAGTCTGCGTCACTAACAAACACGTCATAATCAGTCATTTTTTTCTCCTCAGACTTAGCGTCTTTTTAAAAACATTGTGCGACATTGCACAATGTAATATTATAATATAACAATCTTATAAAAAAGTCAATACTTTTTTTATAAATTTTTTGCCATATCTCTTAATTCAAATGCCTTTTCGAGAGTGTCGGAGCTATCCTTATCATCTCTCCACTCAGCAAATCTTGGGTGACTTAATGAATATGTTTTTGAACCAGTTGCTTTTATCAGGTCATTAAACTGAACACTCACAATCTTTCCAATGTACTTTTCTGGGTGCTTTGTAACTTCTTCAATCATTGCATCGGTCATTCCAGAGCATTGTCCGATAATGGTCTTTTCGTCATTCTCAAATAAGATGACTTTGTTTTTTCCTTCGTACTTGGTTCCTTCTGTTCCTAACTTGAAACCTGTACAACGCATTTCAACATCAACCTTTAACTTGATTTTGAACTGTTCCCTAGAGGTTCCATTCTTAAAAGTCATATTGGGGTCTTTAAGAACACCGCCCTCTAAACCTTTTGCCATCCAATTAGCAACAACTTTTAAAGCACTATTTTCATCAGAAACAACTACACTTGGAACAATATTGACAAGCTCATCTTTACCGAGAATGTTTACAAGTCTTTCAAAACGAGTTATATATTTTGACTTTGTTTTGAGGTTATATTCATCAATGCTTAGGTAATCCCAAACTGTAAAATGAATTTTTTCAAAAGGTGGGTTATTAGAATTGATTAAACCATTTCCAATTAGTCTATCTGTATCTGGTTCATCTGCTCTTCCGATAGTGAACTCACCTGTGTAAACGCCCTCAGGGTAATCTTTCATAATTTCTGAAAGCACAGGGTTTTCGTATTCTTCACCTGAACGGGTTCTAAACTTACACATACCGTTCATTACCTGTGCTTCACGATAGGTGCCATCGCACTTCAACTGAACTATTGCAGGATATTCTATCTTTACACCCTTTGAAAATGTTGAGCACCTACAATAATTTGGAGTTGGAATTAAATTCTTCCAAATCTTGTTTAATGTTTTTGACGAAACACCTAGCTTAAAGTCTCGGTCAATAATTCTGTAAAAGACGTCCCAATAAGCATTTGAATTAACAAACTTTTTGCACTCTGAAAGTGCTTTGTTTCCTGTAAACTCTCTAGCATTTAGCTTATCTAAGAGAGTAAACATATCTAATTCAGAGGTTCCATCTTCCTTGAATTTTTCAATGGTATAGGTTGAAACTCCATAAACATAAGAAATGCTATCATAACAATACTTTAAAATCTTTTTAAGCAACTCATTATCTTTGTTCTGGGTTAATAACTCTGCTTTTGCTTTTGTTGATGAGTTGCTTCTAATTTCATCTAAAATTTTAATAATGGTTTCCATTTAATTTCCTTAATCTGTCATTCTGAAATAGTAATCTAAATCTTCCTGGGTGAAACTTGCCTTCTTTGAGTAAACCCAATCACGAACCTTGTAGTAAAGGTCTGCATAAAGTTTTGAAAGTTCCATATTATCTGGTCTCTTTGGACACTCACACCAGAACCAACTTCTAAGATTTAAAGTAATTGCAAGTTCGGTAACGTACTCAATATCACTTCTCCAAGACTTGAAAGCACGTTCAAAAGTATCTTTAACTGCTTTAATTCCAAAGTGATCTGCAATGTCAAAGTCCATCTGGAATGGAGTGACGTATTCTTCGCCATTTGGCATATAACGTGGAACGTGATACATTTTTAAGTCCTCAAATAAATCTCAATTCAAATTACATTTTAATTATACATCTTTATTATAAGAAAACAACATTTTTAATTGTTTTTTGTGATAAAAATCACATTTTTTATTCCCTTAAATAAAAAGTCTTTATAAATCAAAGACTTAACAAAAATAGATCTTCAACTAAGTTATTGATTTATAAAGACTTTTTAAAAAACGTAAAAAATACTGAATAATTATAGTATGAAAACACAAAAATTTTTAAGTGAATAAAAAATAAAAAGCACCCAAAAATTGAGTGCTTTATTTTTAAAAGGATTCCTTTAATTGCTTTCGTAATATTCCTTATACATTTTTATTTCAGAACGTAGCTGTATTATATAACTTTTAATATTTTGCATATTTTGAGCAAGAATTTTATAACTTGCTGGTGTAATACAAATGTCCTTTTCCTTCAAGAAAATATCAAAATCTTTAAGGTCAAGCATTTTGGGATCTTCAAGTCTTAGTGGTTCCTTTTTAATTTCAACTGGAACCTCTTTAATTGTTGTGCAACCAACCAAAAATAAGCACAAAAGTAAATATTTCATTTTGTCGCTTCCTTTATTTCTGTGTTCAAATTCTTAACGGAATTGGTAAGAATTTTTGAAATCAATTTAGGGTGTTTTTCAGCACCCTTTTCAATTACTCCCTCAAGCTGAGAAAGTTTTTCTGAAAGTTTTGTATTTTCCTTTTCTAGCTTTATTTTTTCTTCTGCAAGTCTGTTAGAATTAGCAAGAATGAACTTAAAATTATCATTTGAATTTTTAATTTCAAGTTCCAAAACATTAACTTGTGACGTTAAAACGGTATTTTGAGTTTTAATTTTATTATAATCTATTATATAATAAGATATAACAAAACATATTATTAACGTTGCAATTCCTTTTAAATACATCAAGAATTTTCACTCCGAGATTTAAAAATATATTTATCAATAGGATAGAAAATTAAACAGCCAATACATTGTGCAATTATCAAATTTGGTACAGCAGAAAGACCAAACTGTTCAAGTAAAAAAATTGGACCCGCAAGCACAAAAGTTGATAATTGCCATCTTCCAAAATAAAGCAAAAATTTTTTAGACATTGAGAAACTCCTGAATTAACCTAAATTTCTTGGTACCAACATTTGCTTTTGTTACGTACAAATTTTTGCTATCGGTACAAACAATGAAATAAGAACCCTCAAAAAAGGAAACTCTTACATTTGTTTTGCCGTGTGTCAAAATTTTAGCACCTGATGGAATTTCAAAAATATTAATTTTAGCGTTCTTAAAAGTTCTTAAAAAATTTTTTAAATCTGCATATTTCATATAACTTCCTCATAAATTACAATAGGACCATTTTCAATGTAAGACCCAACAATGTTAAAATCAGCGTATTCCATTGCTTCTTCGTAACTCATATCTTTTGACAGCACCTTAATTATTCTTTCGTATGAGTAAACAGCTCTGTCATCAGTTGAAATACCAATAACTGCTTCATCAAGACCATCAAAAAGAATAATAGGTACCTCATTAGCGTCAGCATAAGCGTCAATTTCCTCTCTTGTCATTACCACTCCTCAAGTTTAACGGTTGCTAAAGGTTTGTTGTTAAATTCTGAAAATGCTTTACAGTCTGTTTCAATGAACTGCTTGAAATAAAAATCCTGTGAAATAGCGTCACCTGCCATTTCTGGTTCAATATCATTTTTGAAACAATAATCTGTTATGATCTCAACCAAAGGTGTATCAGGGGTTTCTGAACGTATTTCCATAATGTATTCTAGCAGCTGTTTTGTCAACTCTGCATAAAGTCTATCCATTTGCTCTTCCATTACTCAATACCTTCCGTAATTTTAACGTTTTTGTACATTTTTTTGTATTCCTGAATAGCAATCAACTCATCAATATCCAAAGGTTCATCTGTGATGTACTCAATATTGAGAGTGTTATTTTTTGATTTAATAAATTCTTTGTTATTTTCAATAGCATCCGAAATCTTTTTAACTGTGTTTTTAGGACTTACCTTAACGAACCTTTGCTCGGTATCGTCTTTAACATCAAAGTTAATAATTGGTAACCCCATTTCAATACGCTTATAGTTTACCTGTTCCTGAATAAATTGCTGTTCCTTCTTTTTCTTCTTGATAATATATATAATAGCATTATGAATAATTGTTGAAAGATAAGCAAACGCATTTACAGATTGACCAGAAATCTTAGACTTTTTTGTGTGGTCAAAATTATCAAGATATTTTAAAACCTTATAAACGGAGTCGCTCATAAAGTCATCGTAGTAAGAATATCCTCTGAACTGGGCCTTAGTGAGAATATGTCTTACCATTGTCATAACAATGTTTCCAAACTTCTCATAATTTTTTGTGTCAATTGAAGTGGATTCCGAGAGTTCAATAATTCTTGTTTTTAAAAATTCTTGGACTTCCTTTGCCTTCTTTGGATTGCTGGTCTTTTTTGTGTGCTGAAGTCTTGAATTCCAAAGAATATACTTTGCAATTCTTCGGTTCCTGATTAAAGACGCCTTTTCGTTATTAGGAATTGTCTTAGCAGTCTTGACCGTATTGTGCTCAATTCGGGCATTTTTAATTCGGATTAGAATTGATTTTAATTCTAATTCGTTTGTATAATCGTGTCGCATTTTTTATCCTTTAAAATATTTTAATTATATAATAAAATAAATATTATAAATTGTCAATACTTAAATACCAAAAAATGGAAAATAATACTTTAAATTTTGCTCAAAAAACTAACTTTATTGCAGGTAGCCCTCAATTTCAGGGAATGGAATTTTACATTAAGTCCGTTTCGTTACCTGGTTTATCTTTCTCATTAGTTGAAACTTCATCACAAGGAATGAAGCACAATCTTCCTTCTTCTACGTATTCCCACGGGGATTTAACTTTCAATGTTTTAATTGATGAAGATTTTAAGGTGTATGATTTATTTTACAATGATATGTTAAAATCAAAGCATTCCACAAGTGCTACATACGCACCAAGATTTTTTGACTTGTATATAAATGTTTATAATAATAAAGGAAATATTTTATTTACTGAAAATTTCCACAACTGCTTAATTGAAAACATCGGGGATTTGTCATTAGATACAACAGACAATGGAACCACTCAAGATATGAGTGTAACCATTAAATACGACTGGCACGACATTGTTAAAGCAAAATCGGTGCCAGAAAATAAAAATGTTTTTGATGTGTATTCTTAAAGTTCTTCTTCAAAGTCCTCTTTTAACTTCTTGGCATTGCCACTGCCATTCACAAACTCAAATTGATTTCCATAACATTTTGCACATTTAATACCTGGTAAACCGAGAGCAATCATTTTGAGTTTATTGTTTAATCTGTTATAAGCACCAAGAGTTCCACAACACTTGCAACGGATAACGTACTTGTATTTTTCTAAGTTTTGTGGTCCAACTTCGTGGTAACCACATTTTAAACCAAGAGCCTTATTAACTTTTGAAGCGTACCTTTTAAATTTTGATCTATGATTGAAACAACCTGGACAGGTGTGAATAAGCTCGTGAGCAATCGTGGAACGAAATATTGAATCACTTAAATCGGAACGCACTCTAATAATAAACTTGGTTTCTCTTTGAGAGCAATTTCCGAGAGTTGACCTTTTTGGAAATTTATCAACAACCTTAAATTCAATGTTATCTGCAACAGGAATATTCAGAGTCTTTAGGGCGGTAATCATTTCTTCAAATACTTTCATTTTTTTTCTCTCATTTCGTTGTTACATTTACATTATAGAACTTTTTATAAAATAGTCAACATATTTTAAAAATTTGTATTTAAATTCCATAAGTAATAAATAGTTTTGAATCTTAGAGTGAATATATTGGTACCTTTGCCGGTCCCCGGCGGTAACTCCAACAATGGTTTGATTGTTGGTGCCTTTACGTTTAACGTAAACAATGTGGCATCGATTTCCAACTGGAACTACGGCGCCTCTTGCTCCTCATTTCTCCGAAATAATATTCTAAGATTACTTGTGGTTTTTTGGACCCGAAATTTTCCCGCATCAAGCGTAAGAACCTTGAGCTGTCAGTAGTATTTAATTAGAACCTTACAAAGGGAGAAAATGAAATCTTATAAACATCTTATGGGAATGTATCTTTCCGAAGATAACATTGCTATTGCAGTTAATACTGCTAAAAGAGCTCCAAAAATTTTCACAACAGAAATGCTTAGGAACTATGTTCCATCAGTTGCTAAACCTGTGACTTTCTTTGACCACACGTCTCACAAGAAACGTACTATTGTGGTACCTAGTCCCACCGACTTGGTAGTTCAGCACGCTCAAATGAATATTCTTAAACCTATTTTTAGAAAAAGTTTTTATAGGTTGATTTGTTCGTCAATATCTGGTAGAGGTTTACATTCTGCTAAAAGTGCGGTTGAGGGATTTATCAGGAAACACGGCGATTATTACTTCTTGCAGATTGACATTAAACACTTTTTTGAAAATATCGATCATAATATATTAAAAGAAAAATTAAAAATAATTGCTGACTTTGAATTTAAACAGGAATTATTTAAAATTATAGACTCATACAGTCCAGGTTTGCCTATTGGATTTTATACGAGTCCGTGGTACGCAAATTTTTATCTAAGCAAATTCGACCACTGGGTAAAAGAGGTATTGAGGATACCTTTTTATTGTAGATACATGGACGATATGCTTTTCATTGAAAAAACAAAGGAAGATTTGCTTGTAAAATTTGAACTTATTAAAATGTATTTAGCAGATCTCAAACTAGAAATAAAACCAAATTTCAAAATTGGTTGTTTCGGTAATGGTGATTTTGCCGATTACCTTGGTTTCAGATTTTATGACAATAGGACAACTCTTAGAAAGAGATTATTAAGCAAAATCAGGAGAAAGGTCAGAAAGGTCAAAAAGAAAAAGCGAATGACGGTTTTTGATGCTCGTCAAACACTTCCATATTGGGGATTTTTAAAAATCACAGACACTTATGAATATTCCAAGGAGCACTTGAATTTCAATTTTAATAAGTGCCGAAAAATTATTTCTAACCACGATAAAGCAAAAAATTCAAAGAAAAAGGAACAAATTTTATTAAATACAGTAGTGAGATTTGGAACCTGAAAAAATTGGAACCTTTAAATTTCCGAAAATTACGTTTTCATCGGGGAAACATTTTCAAAAAAGAGCACTCTTTTGAGTGCTCTTTAAGCAGAAATGAACTACCTGTAGGAGCAAGAGGCGCCGTAGGCCCAGATGGAAATCGATGCCACATCGGCTACGGTAAACGTAAAGGCACCAACAACCAAACCAACGCCGGAGCTACCGCCACTGAAGAGCATATCGTCCTGGGAGTTATTAGACCACATACCGTCAGCATAGTATGTGTTCTCTGACCCGCCAACGGCAATAGGTAACATAAGGTTGTTATCAAAATTCATCTTAGTGATGTAACTGGCGCTCGCATTAGGAACATTGCCTGCTTCTGTGTATCCTTCACCTGTGGTATTATAAGGACCGTGTAACTTGATGTAATACTTACCCTTGAGGTTCATAACACCAAGATTTGGTCTCCAAACTTCACCATAGTAATTTTCCATACCAAAGACTTTGACACCAGTGTTGCCTGTGCTACCCCAGAACATACCTCTGCGGTTTAACAGACCTGTCTTGTAATTACTTGAAGCACTTGAACCACCTGTGTAATGTCCGTAACCGTAGATTTTCTGTGAATTTAGAGACTTACCCATTAAAACTAATAAGCAATTAATCAGAACTCTATCCACGTATGTTTCTGCACTCCAACCGTCACCGTTAGCCTCTGCATAATTGCACAAAACATTTTCAGCTACATTAACAGTATGAGTTTTAGCACTTAAACTTCTTAATTTTCCGTTGATAACGGTACCATTGTAAATTGGAGTGTAGAAATGGTCTTTCTCATTTCCATTGTTATCAATAAATGAATAGCACACATAGTCGTTGTCTGCTTTGTGGTCTGAAATGAAAATATCAGCACAACCATCACGACCTTCAAGTGGAACAATCTTATAATAAATTTTATTCCACTCTATCATCGCATTTCCTTCGTAATTCTCATTTGCAACGTCTGAAGGAGTTACTCCGTCTGAACGATATTCAAAATCGTCAGGATCCAAGTAATAATCGACGGTACCATCAAACTTCAACATACAAGGTCTAGGCATAAAGAATGCCTTTTTCCAAGAACCGTAATTAAAGCAGCCGTTTGAGAAATTCATAAATGCTGGTGTGGCACCAATGGCATCCTCTAAGTAAGAAACACTACAAGAGCTGTCTTGCTCTACACGAATACGGAAACCGTAAACTACATCTTTTAATTTTATACCTGAACTAATGGTGTCCTTGATTTCTTGAATTTTAGCGTCAATTTCAGCCTTAGTATATGTATCTCCTGCCATCTGAATAACCCCCAATAAATCTGTTAAGCTGGCAATAACAATAGGATTATTTTGTTCTTGCAAGTCAAAATAATCTTTTAAGTTTTCTAAAGTTATCATTATTTGTCCTCAATGTTATATAAATATATTTATAAAAACATTTAAAAAAATTATGATTGATTTAAATTCACTTAAACAGTTTACAGAGTTACAACAAGAGCAAGTTAAAGAAAGTATTTTACAATGATAAGCTTAGAAACATTATCTAAATTTACAGAGTTAACACAGCAACACACTACCGAAAATATTTTAGGCGTTGCTGACAACACAGATATTTTTAAAATTTTAGAGATAGGAAATATGTTACCAAATTACAGTAAAGCAAAAAATTTAGCACCTATTGTTAATAACGGAAAAATATTATTTTTGAAACAAGTGGAAATATAACTTACACATACACTACCGAATTTGATTGTTTAATTCATATTACTGCTCGTGCGACTGAACCTGGTTCAGCAATTAGTGTTAATATATTAGATGAAAATGATAAGACTGTCTATTGGAACGAACAACAACGCCGTGGTGCCGTTGCTCCTATTGTTTTGGATTTTTGGGTTAAGAAAGGAACTAAATTTAAAATATACGGCTACAATTGCAACGGAAAATATAATAATAATTATGACCAGACTTTTGTTGCAATTCCGCTTGAATAAAGTTTAGTCAAATCATTTTGAATAAAGTGCCTTTTTCTGGTTAAAACATTTTGAATAAAGTGCCTATTTTCTAGGCACTTTCTAATTATTCACTATAAACTGGTGAACTTGCAGTAATTACAATCTTATATCCAGTAAAGATATTGGACACATTAAATCTTCCTGTTTCAGGATTATATGTGAGTGTAATATCGGTTGCTGTGATTTCAGCGTGATTAACAGTATCTATCATTTCTGAACCATCTAAACTGATGAATGTACCGTTCAATTTGACCCAGGATAAATCACCATAAACAACGTCTGAACCAGCATTTGGGTTCTTAGGACAAATTTCAATACTTACTTCATCAGTCAAAAAGTCGGTTGTAACAGTTGTGCAAGCACTACCATTTAATCCGTTGAAATTCTGCTGTGTTCCACTCTCTTCGTTGAATTTCCAAAGATTTACACGGCAGTTGTCATCTTTGGTAATTGTATTAGGAGCAATAGCCTCAACAAATGAGAAAGTCCAATTTTCAGAAACAGCACTTACTAAAAATTCAACACCACCGTTTTCCTGTTGGCAATAACATTCGTATGTACTATCCACGACTTGACCGTTGGCGTCTTGTAAAGTAATTCCTTCAGAAATGAACTTACAGAATTTGCCAGAGTATTCCTTAATAAAGATATAATCTCCAACGGCAACACCAATGTTCAAATCAGATTTGTTCCATTTCTGTTCAACAATACTGTCATTTCTCATAACACCAAAGTTGCCATCAAGGCCAGCTGAAATTACACCATTCTTTACGTCTTCTGCACCATCAGCTATGTTTGCTCTAAGTTTAAAACGTGAACTAAGTGCTGAAACAATATAGGTTGTCTTTGTACCTTTTGTACTGTCTTTTCTTAAAAGTACACCAGAGTTATTGAAAATTGTGGACTTAGGAACAACGATTTTCTGACCAATAAATAAATCTACGGATCCAGTTTGATTTCTTGAAAACTGCCAAGCATAAGTTCCGTCTTTTTTGTAGGCATCCACATTAGCAAGACCGGTAGTATAACAGAAACCATTGACTGTAATGTCATTAAAGTTTTCGTTAGCGTCAATCTGACCTTTTAATTCGTCTTGAACATCGTCTGTTTCTAATGAACTGTTAAACTTTCCTGTAGCAACCCATGAAACTGATTTAATTTCGCCATCGTATGAAAACTGAGGAATTGATAAACCTTCTTCAGTAACAACTGGAGTCACGGAAACGTCATTTAATAATTCACCTGCATTATTATAAAAATACAGATTTACATTTGGAACTTCCTGAAATGAATTAACAAAGGTAAAAATTTTTGATGAAAAAATAGACATTATTAAACTCCTTTAATATTCACTTACACCGCTTTCGGTATTATCAATTAAAGATGGCTTATCTTGTGGTTTTTGATTATTTGAACCAGATGAACCAAAAATATTAGTTACTTCTGTTTCGGTTGCTTCTGGTGGTATAACTTTGCTATTTACAAATGATTTAAGTTTTTGATCGTACTTTTTTAATATATCTAAACCTAACATTTAAAAACTCCTGTATAAAATAATTTATAATATTTATAAAAAGAGCACTCAAAAGAGTGCTCTAAAAATTATAAATCGTCCCAATCTAATCCACTTGCAATAAAGTTGAGTGGCAAATTCAATGAAAATCTTTCTAACCCGTGGGTTTTAAGATATTCCTTAAACTGAATGGTGTTATCTTTGTTTATACTTTTCTTTGAGTTTAAATAATTAGCAACCGCAGAATTGTAAATATCCTCTGGAATATAATCATCAAGTACCAAACGTTTATTTCTTTCGTAATTTTCACGATATAATTCGTTGCTGTCCAACCACTCTTCAATGGTTCCATTTTCAATCATTTTTTGAATTGTTGTAGGACCCAATCGTGGATTTTTCCAAACGTCTTTATTACCCCTTTTATCTAAAACATTATAATTATCAATAATCAATAACTGTTCTTCAGGAATTAAATTATTAAAAGTTTTAGGTGTATAATTTAAATTATTTTCTTTAAGATATTTGGCAAAATTGTGCGAAAACTCTGTATGAAATGTAATTCTTGGAACCTCATCAGCGTCATCACCTAAGATTACGTGTTCGGTTAACCAAAAGTTCATATCACCACCTTTACTTTCGGGAGTTAACCACTTTTTTGTTAAAGGGGAAAATTGAACAACATCGCCGTGTTTTTGTGCTTGAATCATATCTTTATCGGAACTTAAAATCATCACAGGTTCCTTCTTAGCAAAATGCTTTGCTATACAAAGAATAACGTCATCTGCTTCTGCTCTAGGAACATCAACAACTCGCCAAGGAGTGTTCTCTCTTAGTTGCTCCACAAATTCATTGATGTCCTCAAATACCTCGTCAAATGGAATTTCAGACTGTTCTCTTCCTTCTTTACGTGAACCTTTGTAAGAGCTTAAAAACTCTTTTCTCCAATTTCCGTTTCTTGTATTATCAAGACAAATACACACATCACCTTTAAGTACCGAGTATTCTTCCTGTGCTTTAATAATTGCAGAAAGAATAAATGCTCTTGCAACAGGCATAAAGTCTTTTGCGTTATATTTACCCGTTTCCTCGTTTACCTTAGGGTTTACTGCATTAATAGCACCAAAAATATTCTGGAATAAAAACCCAGAAAAATCAACTAAAATCATATTTTATAATATCCTAATTATTATATAACATCATATTTATTATGAAAAAAGAGGACACTTAAAGTGTCCTCAAAAAATTAAGATATTATTTTAGAGACTGTTTAATAAAGCGTCAAGACTTCCTGACTGAGGTGTCTGAGCAGGCTGAGGAGCCTGTTCTGCCTGAGCAGGAGTTGATACATTCACACTTGGAGCATTTGCAACATCAGAAGTTGGAGTACTTGTTGTTGGCGCTGTGTTTACTGGTGTTGATGAATTACCACCAATTCCAAACAGTCCTCGACAAACCTTTTTCAGTTCTTCAGTAAGTTCCTCGTATGACTTGAATGCCTCTGGTTTCTGCATATCCTTTAATGAATATGTCTTCTGCACATCGGCAGCTCTTAAAGCAACAGGGTCACCCTTATCTGAATAGATATTTCTACCATTAGGTAACTGAATAAACTCTGAATTGTCATAAGAGGTAATACCGTTTTCCTTCTTCTTATAACACTTTAAGTTGAATACCCAACCTGATAAAGGATTAAACACTTCCTTTGGAGAAATACCCATTGCCTTCTGCTCTTCTGAAACAGATACCATTGAGGAAATCTTCTCTGCAATTGTCTTTGACATCTCATAAAGGAAGATCTTGCCTTCATTCTCTGGCTTTGCAGGATCCTTAATTACCTTAATGTTACAGATGTACTTTTCCTTTGGCTTAAATCTCTTTGCACTCTCTGGATCCTCATTATAATGATTATAATAAGTTTCTGCAAATGGGCAAGGTAAACCAATAGTCTTAGGTGAGTACATATTTACCCATCTACGCTGTCCGTTGCGTTCAATAGTAGTATCAAGTTTTAACATCTTGATAATAGGGATCATATTAGAGTCAGGAAGTAATGCAATAATTGCGGAACCTGAACCGTCTGAATTTTTAGGTAAAGTATAGAAGCGCTCATCAACGTATGACTTTTCCTTGTTCTCAAAAGGATTTGCACCTAAGTTGGCCACGATTGAACTAAAATCAAATGAATCTGACATTTTCAAAAAATCTCCAATAAAAATCAAAATAAATTCAACACAAATTTTAAGGAAAATCTGCAAACCACAGATTTTTAAGGAAAATCTGCAAACCTAAAATCTACACAATTGCTTTTGTTGAAACCATAATTGAAAGAGTTTCAGTAGATAAAATCACTCTATAAGCATCCTTAGACTCGTTATACTTTACAACCATCTTGTAATTTGCCTGAGGAATTTTTGATAGAGTTTCAAGCATAATTCCGATACTGAACATCTTTGAAGCACTTGCGTTCTTCTTAATCTTAAAGGAATTTGATGACTGTTTAAACTTACCAATCTGTGTTAAAGATAACTCAACACCTTCGTCACTTGAGGAAATAACTGCGGTATCTAACTCACCTAATGCACTTGAGGCGCTCTTGAGTTTTCTTAGGTCTTCAGAAGTTAATTCCATTTCAAGGACACTTGGGAATGTTAATAACTTCTCAAACTGCTCTTTTCCGTACTCATACTGACTTAAAATTGAAGTAGCAGAGGTTAAATAATTCACGGAAGTAGTATCATCAGAAACAGTAATAATGTTATCATTGATTGATACTGTTCGGTCATCTGAACATAAACTAAAGATATTTAAGAAGGCAGATAGATTGAAAATACCAATCTGTCCCTCAAATCCGTCTGTGTCAAACTTTGATAAGTCAAACTTATAAGCAACATCAGCACTCTCGGTCTTACCTGAAGTAACAGGATAGTTTAAAACCATTGAGTTTGAAATGTGGCTCATTGTCTTTAAAAAATCAATACTTTCTTTATTAAACATTTTATCTCCAAATCATTAATTTGTTTATATATAATAACACAATTTAATTAATTGTCAACTTATTTTTTCTAACCTGTTCTTGACCAAACATTGCTTGACCAATAGCATTATAAAATTCGTAATTACTCTTTGGTACCAAAATCTGCATATTCATATAGTTACCTGAAACGAAGAAAGCGGAACCACCACCTGATAAGAAAATATAATCACACTTATCTAAAATATTGCCGTACTTTTCCTCGACTAATTCAAGTAAACCCTTGATGTAACCTTTCTTAATTTCAAGAATTTCCTTTGAGTAATCAAAAATCTGACCTCTTAACTTATAAGAGTTGGAACCTAAAATGTCCTTTGCTTCGTGAAGTGAAATTTTCCTCTGGTGCTTCTCAAAAATTAGGGAAGCAATCTTTGAAGCAATCTTAGTAATACCTTCGTTTTCAATACCCTCAAAAACAGAAGCACTTGTCTTTCCGTCAATGACTCTAAACAAATCTAAAGTTGAAAAACCAATATCAACACCAACGTATGAAGTTTTACCACTAAACTGGGTTTCAATATTAGGGAAGTCTGTGCCGTACTTGTCAATACAAAGTTTTGAACCAGCACCCTGTGGAATAATGAAAATGTTACTAAACTTGTAGCGAACATTATTAACAATAAATTCAGATAAAGCGTCTTTGAAATAACCACTATTCTGAATTTGTGCTTTTGAAAGACCTGAAACAATAACATCAGGAGTATCACCAATCATCTTGATTGCGTGAGCAAGAAATAGTGGAGCGTAAAACTCAAGGTTCTTGTACTCTGTAATATCAATGATGTTTTCTGATGGAAGTGCAAGAGCATCCTCACCTACATAATAAGAGTTGTCTTTGAAATCATAGACCTTTGGGTCCTTGATGTATTCATTTTTCTTTGTGATACCAATCACAGAAGGAAATTTAAACTTCTTAATTGGTTCACCGTTTTCTGTACAAAAGATGACTTTGTTGTCACCATATCCAATATCAATTCCAAGAATTTTCATAATTTCTCCAATTCACTAAAAATTCATTATGTTTAATATATCAAAAATTCAAAACAATGTCAACACAATTTTTTTAAAATTTACCATTCATCTGTTAAACGTGCTTCAATGTAAACATCATCAACATTTGGTTCAGGTAATTCTAAAAAGTTTTTCTGATTATAGAAATCAGGATCCAAATCTGGTTGTTCAACATCAGAATACGGAATAGTTCCCTTTGCATATTTTGATGAAATGATTTTAGTAAAGCACATCTTTTTATCACATTGATGGTGCAATCTTCTGGTATCATATTTATCTTTTCCTGTTCCACTATTTGTTGTAAAGATACCAATTTTCATATTATCAGGTCTCTGAATAATCGTATAGATTGACTTCAGATAGGTACCAAAACGTTTATAAATATCAGAAACACCACCTTTGTTATTCTGTGTTGGCAACTGCGTTAATTGTATCATAAAAGGAGTTAGCATTAACTTTCCGATTTTACCATTAATGTAATATGCACTAGCATCCTCATTAATTCTTCCAGTTAATTTAAACTCTTTTTCTGTGTCAAAGCAATAAATATTCATTCCTTTGAAAAGATAACCCTGCTTCATAAATGTATTATCTGCAACACCTACATAGTCTCCACCCTGTGCCATACAGACTGCATTTAAAAATGGAGAAGTATCTAAAACCCTAAAATACATCTCGCAAATTTCGTCAAATTTTTCTAGGTTCATTTTACAATTAGGAACGGCACCGTTATTTCTTACAAGACGGTATGACATTGAAAGGTAGTCATCTTCCAAGTGCATAAAATAACGATAACCGAGTTCCTTGGCTACCTTAAATTCAACATTTCTCTCAAAGAAAATAACTCCTTTGATGTTGAGTACATCGGCAGTATCAGCATTGCTTTCTTTCAGAACTTGGTCTTTGTTGAAAACATAAACCTTATCACCGTACATCTCAAGATACTTAGGCAATGTTTTATCATCATCAGAAACCATAATTCGGTAATCTACTTTATCTAAGAAAGGTTTAAATGTTTTCATTGTCATATTTTGTAAACCCTCTGGTCTACCATACGAAGCAATCAAAACAAGAAAATCCCTAGGTTTTACAACAGGTCTTTCATAACCTGTCATACATTCTTTGAGATTTTTATACCACTGATACATTAGTTATCTCCATTTGAGAGTTCTGGTTGGTCTTCTTCAAAGTCCCATCTATCAAGTTTAGCATATTGCTCTTTTGCAAGATCATAAACAAACTTCTGGGCATTTGTTAAACCGTTTTCCAAGGCGTCATCAAAATCAATTAATACCATAGCTAACCGTTGTAACATTTTCTGCATTTCTGGACTAGACTTAGTACAAAAATATTGAGCAACGTTGTCATATCTGAACTGGATCCAACGGGTTGCCGCAAGTCTTAAAAATTTCTTTTCTGCTTCTGATACTTTAGAAGCATTTATTTCCTGAATTAACTTAACGTATTTTTCAGTATTAATACAGTTTTCTAATTCTACATTGTCCTCACGAGGAACAAAATCAGGGATTCCAATTACCTTTGAATACAATTTATTTCATCTCCAAAAAAGTCGTTATTCATAATTATATTATATCATAATATATCATAATTACAAGTGACCTACATCAACCCTAAAGGGTAGATACTTCCATTTAGAAAGTAGTTCAAACTGTGTGTAACACAAATGTTTGAAGGCTTTATACTCCGAGAGGTCCTTCCCAAGAGTTTCTGTATATGAGCCTAAAGGTTCATATTTCACATATAAATTTTTACATTCTGAACGCCAAATTTCATAGAGTCTTCGTGTTTGGTTCCAAAAAACACATCAATGTGTCTGTTCTTAATTTTTCCACCAGTATCAACAGCAGTATAAACACCTGACATATAAGCATAATCGTCAGGAAATTCAATAAACACTTTTGAACCTAATTTGATAAGGTTAGGATCTACTGCTATGTATCTTTTAGTCCAATCTTCAATTCCTCTTACATTGGTGCCGTTTGCAGTTATTCCATAACTAGGATGGGATTTAGATTTACCACAGGAATTGATGTGGTACGCAGTAGCAATGTAAGAAGTGGACCTCAATTTAGTGTAGTTTTGAAAGTCCTCAATAAACGATATTTCAGACGGGTGTACGGTCATTAATGCGTACATCAAAGATAAGTATGATAACATTATTTCTCCTTTAATAAACAAGTGATAGGTTTAATAACTCCTTAACACGTTTTAAATCTCGTGCGATTTTTAATAACTTTGGGTTTTTATAACCCTCAAGAGCATTGATAGAGTCCTCTAAAGAGTCAAGCATATCTTCTTTGTCTTCGGACTCATCAAAATTTTCGGTTAAATATTCTTTGCAATCGGCGTAGCTCATTTCATCAACGAATTCCCTACCCTCGCAATTCTCAACTAAATCTGAAAGTTCCTCAGCAGAATTATCGGTAAGAACTTCTTTAAGCACTTCTGTTAACTCGTACTTTGAGTTTGCACAAACACCGAAGTTAAATTTTTCAGGGTTTTTAAGTTCGTATCTCATTTCTCGCCTCTATATCAAATCAACATCATTTATATTATATAACAATGTACTCAAATGTATTAAAAAAATTTTAACACTTTTGTTTAACTCTGTTTGGTCTGTACAAAAGACCTCTATCAATTATTTTCTGTATAACAGAAATTACATTTATATTATATAACATTATAATTATTTGTCAATGCTTTTTTAAGATTTTCAATTTCCAAATGCAATTTTTCGTTGTCGTTTACAAGCATTTCAATGATTTTCATAAAAAAAATAGTGAGCACCATCTTCAGTTTTGAAACGTCTATTAATGAATGAATTAACATCTTTAATTGTGATTAATTCGGAATCCACTAATTGCTTTTGGTCGTAAAAATCACTCATTTAAACCTCCTTTTCTTTTGTACTTATAAAGTTCCTCGCAAATATTTTGTCTGTACAGACATTTTAAGGTGTCCATAGAACATTATCAGAAACTGGTTCCTAAACTTTTTAACTTATCCCTAAACCAAGAACCACACCAAAAATTCTTAGCAGAAAAATCTTCGGCATCCAAAATGACTTTTTCGCTGTAATCAGAAATCTTAACCGTACCACCGATGATACTAATTCGCTGACCCAAAATGGTTAAAAAATCTTTGACTTCAGTTATTGTTTCCTCGGCATATTTATCTCGTAATGCACCAGAAATGACTACCATATAATAAGGATATTCCTTAATTTGATTATCGTCAATGTAATGACAACCACCAATCTGGTCAAGTCTGATGTATTTAACTTCTGCGTTTTCTTCAGAACCCGTAATTTCTGGAAGACTTTCAATTACGGTTTTTATCTGCAATTCTTCGAAATTTGGTTCCGTGCAATAAACCTTAATTGCACCATATACGTTTGTCCACATTGACATTTTATCGAACCTCGCTTAAATTAGCATTATTTGGATTTTCAAGTTTCTTAAAAACCATTTTATTCTATTTAATTCTTTGTTGGCAATTTGTACCATTTGGGCGACCTTCACAGTTGAGTACCAAGTATGTTAAAACGTAAAACTTTCATTTTCTTTCTCCTCACATATTAATTATAAATCTTTATATTAAAAAAAAACAACTATTTTTGGTACTTAAATAAAAAAGTCTTTACAAATCAAAGACTTAACTAAAAACTAAGTTATTGATTTATAAAGACTTTTAAAAAATTCACATAAAAGCACCCAAAAATGAGTGCTCAAATTTCAAAATTAAGCGTTTTTATTTAACCAGAAAATAAGATCATCAAGATATTTTCTTGAAACCTTTGATGAGCAAATTTTTTCTTGTGTCTCGTCTTCAAAACATTGATAAACTGCTACATATTCATTTAAGATTCTAATTTCATAAAGAAACCTTTTATGCTCTGCAAGTAAAGTATTATTATTGATCATAAAATCAGGAATTTCCTGATTTGTCCAATTCTTTTTAAATCTTTTTAAAAACTTCATTACTTTTTTATGTTCTGTCATTTTGAAATTCCTCTATAATGTTTATTTCGCTTATTATATAGTCAAGAGACAATACAATATTACTTAAATGTGAAATAAATGTATTTAGTTGTTTTACCTTACCATTTATCCTTTCTTCTTCTGGTGTTTGGCTTAATTGAAAATATACATATTGAAAATATAAATCAAGCTCAATTTTTGATATATCTTTAAATATCTTAGAAACTAACGGCTTGCAAGCCATTAAAGTATCAAATTGCTCTTCTGTCATTTTGATATTCCTCTTTAATCTTCCTTAAACACAGCAATGTTTGCTGATTTTACAAATCCAATCAAATTTCCATTGGTCATAGTTTTGCACTCTTCCAAAGTGTATGTATTTAATGAACACTCAAAATAGGGTTTAACTCCAAATGTACAGATTTTGTAGCACATTAAACCTATTACTAAAATACCAAGGAACTTTAACACATTTCTCTCCAATTCTCAAAAATTTCATTTTTATTATAAAACATTTTAAACAAATAATAAATATTTAAAACTTTTTATTATATATGACCTACATCAACCTAAAGGGTAGATACTTCCATTTAGAAAGTAGTTCAAACTGTGTGTAACACAAATGTTTGAAGGCTTTATACTCCGAGAGGTCCTTCCCAAGAGTTTGGTGAGATTTGTTGTAAACAACAGTCTCACCGAATTTTAAAATTTGTTTTTATATAAATATTATATAATATATTTAATAGAAATTCAATATCTATATATTGACTCTTTAGGCTCATATTTTTATCCATTGATTTTATATATAAACCATGAATTTTAATTTTACTCATAAAAACGAATACGTTTTAAACGTTAATTTAATTGACGAAGCAATCAGACTTTACGGTATTGACGCTAAAATTTTGGTCACCGACAAAAACAATGTAGATATTGAGGTTTTTGGTGATTGGAGTTCTGTCAAAACAGACAATAAAAACATTTTTGATGTTCATTTATTGCCATCAAATGCCGATGACCTTGATAGAGGAAATTATATGTTTTCCGATTTTGGTCTAAACATTCAAGACAGCTGTGAAGTTTTTATAAGTGCTAAAGAGGTCTCAAAATATAATCTTGATATGCACACAATGCTTTCATCTTTGGTGATTTTCCCTTCAAACAAGGTTATGGAAATTACAAACGTTGAATGGCAAGTGCCAGGTATCAACAATCTTTGGGCATATTCGGATGCTAAGAGTGCTTATAAACTTACTTTACGTGCTTATGAATTTAAGCTCCACGATTTTGAGGGTAATATGAATAATTCCGATTTGATCAATACTTTAGAAACTGAAAGTAAAGAGGACACCGAAATTCAGTACGAAAATTATGACGTGCTCGACGGTTATTTTGAAACTCTGCTCAAGGAAAAGGAAGAACTCCAATACGAAGCAGAGGTAAAAGACTTAAATTCCGTTAAGGTTTATGAAGAGCCAAATCTTGATAAGAGGGAATTTAAGTCAGTTGTTAATACAGAAGAAAAAGACCCATTTGGGTGGTGATTTTTGTTCTAAGAAGCATCCACCATAAAGAGTTTTACTTCCTTGTTAAATCCTTTAATTCAGTTTTTGCAACTTCGTTAAGAACAACCTCTGATGGCTGTGGAACCTCAATTACGGTATCGCATTTAGGGGTTTCAATTACCTTTTCAGGTTTAGATACTTTAGTTTCAACTTTCTTGGTGCTTTCATCTACTTTTGCAGTCTTAACAGCAGTTTCGGCTGCTTTTTTAGCAGCTGCAGTCTTAACTGAATACTGTTTAATCAGTCCTAATTGTATCCATCTTGGTGATACTGGTCCGTGAATTACTTGGTCTTTTTTAAGCATAACGTGCTGTAACCAAAATGGTTCAACAACGATATATGAACCCTCTGAATTTTGATTACAAGTGCAATTTGTTGGGCATCCACAAATGCAAGGTTTTTTAGTTATCATTATTTTCTCCTTTAAGATTTGATAATTGTTTGATTAAGTCAGCGGTGCTCAAAACCTCTGAACTTGGTGTTTGGATATTAACTTGAATATTGTTTTGGGTGTTGATTTCTTTTTGTGCTTCCCTAGTCAATTTTGCAATGTTTATTAAAATATGTGATATATCTCTATAACAGGAAAGATATAATCTCATATTGTCAGTTATAGTTGCTGAAAGTTGAGAATACGAAGCAAGCAGTTCAGCATTTGGCTCAAACTCAATTTCTTGAGAAATTACCTTTAAAAGTCTTCTTCCTAGAGTTGAATTTTCCTGCAAGGTTTCACGGATATATTTTACATCTGACATCATATTCTCAAGATTTAAAATTTGAGGTAATAAATCCAGATTGAAACGATATTCCTGTGCCGGCAGTTCTTTCACGTCTTTGATAACTTCGGCAGCCTGGCTGTCAAGTTCATCTCCCTGAACGATTAAGGCATTTGCGTTTTCAAGTTGCTCGGAAAAAGAAGCAGAAATTTTATTGATCTTTTCTGCTAACTTATCGGCAGTTTCAACAATATCCATTAATTATTCCTTTATTGTATTTATAATGTTTAAAAATTTATCCAGTCTTACCAATTATCTTTTGTTGAAACTGGAACGTAATCCTTGATTTTATCAATAATCTTAGACTTATGGAGATTATCAATCACATCGGAACAGATTTCATCGTAAGATTTTGGTGCTTTACCAGATTTCTTTACTTGATAAGCGGAATATTCTTTTACGTACCTTACGCTTTTTACTTCTTTACCACTAAAGGTTTTTCTTAATGAAACAACCGAGTCATTATCAACTTTAGTTTGATTTGGAACAATCCAAATATCGCCATCAACAATGTTTCGAATAGAGTTTAAATCTTTAAGGATATTGCTAAGATTTTCGGAAACACCCTCGTGAGTCTTGAACATAACATTTATGGAAACCTTTCGTTCTCTTTCATCATTTTGTTTCAAAGCAACTTCAAATTTGTTTAGCACCCAAACTAAATGAATATTTTTAGGGTCATAACCACCTAAGTCAAGCATTTTCTTAAAATCCGTCAAATCTGAAAATGATTTTAGAGTGCAGTCAAAAATTACATTTGGTTTTCTATCAGCAGGTAATAATGAAGCATTTGTGATAAAAGTTTTAATTACAGCGTCACCATAACCCATTTCAGATGAGAATTTGTGAAGTAAAGAAACGTGCTCAGGCTCCTCAAGTTTAAGGTCATTGATGGTTTCTGGTGCTGAAGGATTTTGTTTTCTCCATTCAAGATACTTCTTATAAATTACGGTGGTATCTTTCATTTTGATTAGGTTCTTTTTGATGTTATCAACGTCAAAAGTTCTTCCCTGGAATAAACACACATTATTGAGAACAAAACCCTTACCTGAATTATGAACTATTAAATCAGACTCTGTAATTTTGTAATTATGGTTGTCTTTGATTTTAAGGTCATAAACTGTTTTTGAATAATTTTTGATATATTCTTTTTTAATTTTTAAATCTTTTGCCATTACCCATTTGCCATCAACTAAAAATTCGTGGTCTTCAGTACAGATTACTTCTTCGCCATTGTCAAAAGTTAACTTAATCATAGGTTTTGTGCTTTCAAATGCCTTTAATTCTTCAACTTCCTTAAATTCGGAAACGTTTGTATTTTCGTTAAGCGTTTCCACAAGATCGCCAGTCTTAATGTCTTTTATTCGTTTGTACCCTTCATTAGTTTTCACGAGTGTGTTTTCGTCAAAACAACCAGCACCACCCGCACAAATTAAAGCATTTCCAAATTTTGGATATGTTTTGCCATTGATGTTAAGACCTGCTTCCATTAAATATTTAAATAACATTTTATTTTTACCTCTAGTATATTTATATAATCAAAATGTGATTTAGATCACATTCTTTATTGTAAAATATTATATAATATAAGTGTAAGAGAGATTTTTAAGAGAGGAGAATTGAAAATGAACATCAAAGAAGTTTTAAAAGAAGTTAAAGAGAAAAACGTTAAAAGGGTTTTTATGTACGACAATAAACTTGATATTGTTCTATTTGACGGGCCTGTTGAAGAGTGGTTAAAAGACATTGATCCAGAAGGGGATTATGTTGAGTTTTATTGGGTAGTTAGAGATGATGTTTTAAAAATTGAACAGAACTAAAAGTATTTTAAAATAGAGGGTCGCATTTGCGACCCTTTGTTAAATTGAAATTTAAAAGGGACTTTTAGAGTCCCTTTTTCAATATTTTAAAAGGTCCCTTTGGCTCTAAAAGGTACCTTTTAGTTTACAACCTCATCAAAAGAATACAAAAAATCTTTTCTTATGTCATAGCATACCGCAAAATATCTTTTATCCTGTGGTAAATCAGAAACTCTATGAATATGTCCGTGAACGTTTTTGATATACCTTGAAAACTGATCTGGGTGTATTGGAAAATGTGACAATAAAACCGTATTTTTGTTTTTGTCATACGTTGCAATACAAGCACGAATATCGTAAAAATAAGGAAGATAGTGCTTGAGTTCAAAAACATCGTGGTTTCCCTTGACAAGAACTTTCTTTCCAGGAACCTCTGAAAGCAATTTCAACGACTTTTTGGAATTTGCAACATCACCTAAAATGTACAGTTTATCTCCTTCTTTTACTTTTTCCTTTAACTTAGAGATAATGTATAAATCCATTTCGTCTGGAGTTGCAAATCCTCTTTCCTTACTCCAATACTCACTTCCTAAATGCAAATCAGAACAGACGTACCTCATGCTTACCTCTAAAACATAGGACTAAAAAATGCGAGCATTAAAAATAAAACGTACAAAACAATTATAATTTTAACAAGCATAGATTATAACCTTAAATCCAACAGTCATCACAAATTCCAGTAAGTAAAACCTCTCTTTCGTCAGGGGTTAAATTTGGAATTTCCTGAACTCTGATATTTCCATTTAAAAACTCTGCATAGGCATCCATCTGCTTTTTATTAAGTTTAACAGTTGAAAGTTTTCCGCAGAAAGGACAAACATTACCAATCACAATTCCAGAACCCAACTCATTCTCAATTTTTGAACAAAGTTGAATGGCGTCATAAACATCTAACTTTTTTAGAACGCTGTTGATTTTGGAGATAATTGATGGGCAAACATTATTTAAAAGCATTTTTGAATTGGTATCACCAATAATTTTGATACACATAATAACATTCCTCACATTTAACTTTTTACTATAATATATAAAACATTTATAAAGTGTGACTCTTTAATCAACCCAAGAATAAACGTAGGCGTCAGCATTATAGGTTTTGTTAAGATATTCACAAACCTTGTTAGCACATTCACGTTGAATAGAAAGTTCCTGGGTTGAACAACTGCTAAAGTAAGATCTTGAACCACTTTCCTTTAACCAAGCTCTTGCAAATGCCTTTCTGTAATCACGAAACTTGATAACAGCAAATCCACAAACACCAAAAATGTCAAGAGTACCGTTGTCACGAATAACAGCAAATCCATGACCCTTTTCTAAAAGTTCTCTAATCTTTGCCTTTTCAATGTTCTTGGTGATTTCCATTGTTCTTTCGGTAATTTCTTCAAAATTAAACATTCTCTCTTTCCTCTTACTTATAAGATTTTAAAATTTCTTACATATTAATTATAATATGTTATATAAGAAAAGCAAATATTTTTTTAAAAAAAATTTTTATGGCGCTTAGTGTAACACAAGTCCTAAATGTTTGAACTGGAATTAGTTCTAAATGGAAGCATCTATCCTTTAGGTAGATGTAGGTCACACTCCGAGAGTTCATAAAAAAGGGACTTTTTAAAAGTCCCCTTAAATGATTATTGAACCTTAAGCAATGGAACTAACGAACCTTTATCTCCGATTACAGTTTGTGGAACATTACCATTCCATTTTTCTGCAATTGTTAAATCAATAAGTTCTTTATTTGCTTTAAGTGCTTCTGCTTTTAACTTAATTGCGTTTGCTTCTGCCTTTGCTTTAATTTCAATCTGATAAGCGTCAGCGTCAGCTCGCAATTTAATTGCCTTATTTTCAGCGTCTGCTTTTGCAACAGCCTGCTTACTTTCAATCTCAATTTTCTGCAATTCGTTTTTTGCTTTATCAATTTCCATTTTCTTCTGAGCGGTCTGCTCAATTACCTGTTCATAGGTTTCAGAAAAATTAACATCTTCTAACTGAACACCAATTACGGAAATAGGATAATTTGCTAACTGTTCTTTAAGTTTAATGTCTAAAGCACTCTCTAACTTTGCTCTTTCCTGAACAATTGTACTTGCTGTGTATTGACCAAGAATAGTCTTCGATGTCTGCTGAACCAATGGTGAAACAACAGTATAAAACACAGAATTATCAGACCTTGAACTTCCAAAATTTTTATAAACTTCGGCAATTCTATTGGCGTCATACTTCCAGGTTATCGAAATTACGTATGATTTGATAATCTGCTGGTCATTTGTATATGCCGTTAAAATATTTTCAGTATCACCAAAAACAGTTTTTTGCACCCTAACATTATAAACTTCAACACTCTGAAACAATGGGAATTTAAAGTGTAAACCTGGTTCCCAAGTTCCAGACACCTCACCAAAGGTTGTTTTTACACACCTTTCTCCTTCGTCAATGAAATAAATGTTGAAAAAGGACAAAACACCAAATAAAAATAAAAAAATCCAAATTAAAGCTGGTTTGATTAATTCAACGTCTTGCTTATCCATTTAAACGCTCCTTTAAAATATTTCTCAAGCACCATAAAATTAATATGTCAATAATTATAATATGTGTATATAAGAAAAGCAAATATTTTTTAACAATTTTTTCACAAAATAAAAAAGTCTTTATAAATCAAAGACTTAACAAAAATATATCTCTTACTAAGTTATTGATTTATAAAGACTTTTTAAAAAGACTGAATAATTTATAGACAAAAATAGCTCCTTAATTAAGGAGCTTTAAAATTAAATATCAGCTAATGTAAATAATGACCACTTTTTCTTCTTTGGTTCATATTTAAGAATGATGTCATCGCCAGGTCGGGCAGTTTTAAGAAATACAATTCCAATTGTATCAAGTTTTCTTGAATCAGCTGCTTTCTTCAAACTTGTTAAACAAGTTAAGAAATCACCTTCGCCTTTTTCAAAAACCTCATCAAAATCAAGGTCACTCATCTCCCACTTAAAGTCCTTCGAATCTTTAGCAATTGCTACTAAAAATTTTTCAATCCTCTTACTATTAAATGAATCTTCTAAAATCAATTTTGAAAATTTTCTCATAAGTTTTCCCATTTTAAACATTTTTGATTTATTTATATTTTATAAAAACATTTTTAATTTATTTATATTTTAAAAAAAAAACATTTTTAATTAAATTTAGACTCCAAAAAATTTTAAATGGAACCAAAAAATTTTAAATGGATCCAAAAAAAATAATTGTGTGAACACAAAAATTTTAAATGGATCCAAAAAATAATTGTGTAAACACAAAAAATTTATATATTCTATATATAGAAATTTAAAAGAATTTTAAATGGATCCAAAAAAATAATTGTGTGAACACAAAAATTTTAAATGGATCCAAAAAATAATTGTGTGAACCAAAAAATTTTAAATGGATCCAAAAAATAATTGTGTAAACACAAAAAATTTATATATTCTATATATATAGAAATTTAAAATAATATTACATTTGTGTGAACACAAAAAAGCACTCAATCTTGAGTGCTTTCTTTCTATATTCTAAAGTCTTTCAAAAAATTCTTTTCTGTATTTAAAAGTATCTGTTTTTCGTAATTTCAAGTATTCACATAATGCTTTCTTATTTTCGTACTTATTAATCTTTAAACTTTCATTTTTAGCGTGTTTATCTTTTCCAAAAGGTTTACTACTTCCAAAAGATTTTTCTTTTCCAAAAGGTTTACTACTTCCAAAAGATTTTTCTTTTCCAAAAAGTTTGTCTTCTTCAGATTGTGATTTCACATCTATACCAAGTGAGGCAAGGGTACTATTATATTGCTCGTTTTTTGCTTTCAAATTCTCTGTCTTGCTTTCAATTTCGTTTTGTAAAGCCATAAATAATATAGGGTTTTCGCCATAATCAACCTTACTCAATTCTCTTAAAGTTTTTAAAAGACCTTTTTGAATATCATTAATTTCGGAACGAACATCTACAACCTTTTCCTTTAAATTTTTTTCTGCGATCAATTTTTCCTGTTCTAATTCTTCTTGCTTCTGTTTTTTCCTTTTCTCTATTTTTTCTTTAATATTTTTTTCTGTTTCTAAATATTTTTCACCACCAGGACTATATGCTCTTAAAAGTTCATCACGTTGTTTAACAAGTTCGGGATTACTATTTTTTGATAATTCCAAATTTGATTTTGAAGTGCTAACATTATTTTGAGCGTCCTGTAATGTTTTAATCTTTTCCTTTGTTACAATAAGTCGCTGAATTAGCGGTTTATATTTTACATCAACGGTAGGTTGTGTTTCTTTAAGTTTCTCAATACTCATCTTTAAATACATAACTGGGAGTTTGATTTCCTCTTCTTCGTCATCTGCTGAGTATTCACCAAAAATTTCAACTATTTCCTCATCAGGAACACTATCATCTGCCTCTAATGCTTTGTTTAAGTCTATATCCTTAAAATTGTCTCCAAGTTCTGACAATGCACTAGAATATTTTTCTTCGGCGTCCTTTAAAGCATTTTCATTAGCATTAATGGTGTCCAAAAGAGTTTTATTATTTCCCTCAAGGCCATTTTTAAATTCTTCAATTTTTGTATTGAGTTGATCAGATAAAGTATTTTCTAATTCCTGTTTTCCAGCTTTTTCAATCTTTTCCATTTCCGCGGTTTCTTTTTCTTTTTGTGCTTTTCTTAATGAACTAAAATCTGATTTATTCATTTCTTTGATTAATTTTGTTTTTTCTTGTAAACTTCGTTCCTGCTCAATTAATTTTCTGTCACGTTCGTGCTGTCTTTCAATTTCTTCTTTATTGCTTGTTGCCTTTTCTTTAAATCTGCTATCAAAGCCAAACGATTGTAAAAATTCATCAAGTGCTTTTGCGAATGCTTCGTTGGCATCTGCTACGCTTTTTTCTCTCTTATGTCGTTTCTGCATTTCTAAGTCTCGGGCGTTCAGGTCATCTTCCACTTTATCTTTTTGTTTCATTAAAGCGGAATATTCCTCAGCAGAAATATTTGGGTCGTCCTTTCCGATTTCTATAAGTTTTTCAAGTTCTTCTTTTGAAAGGTCATCACCATTTTTTAACTTTTTTAAAAGTTCTTCATTACTACCGGCTGATGTTGTTTCAGCACTACCTTCTGATGATGTTTCAGCACTACCTTCTTGTGATGTGATTTCAGTTGATTGAGTTCCATCACTACCATCTGATGAAGTTTCAGTTGGTTGCTCTTGTGATGTGATTTCAGTTGATTGAGTTTCATCACTACCATCTGGTGAAGTTTCTTCTTGTGGGGTTTCGGATCCAGTTTTTTCTTCACGGTGCTGTTTTTCTAACTCTGCACCTTCTTTGCCTGAGGTGTCATTTGCTCTAAGTAATGAGGCAACGGTCATATAACCGTTTTTAAGAATTGAATTTTTGTCGTTTTTCCACCTTGAAATGGCTTGTCTAAGTTCATCAGCGTTTTTGGCGTCTTTAATACTGGATGGGGCATCCTTCATTGTTACGTTTTTGTCGTATTGTTTTCTTGAATTTAACCAAGTTTTTAATGCTTGACCTTTTGCTTTTCCAAAAACACGTTTCTTCGCTTCACTAGCATTTGCGGAACCATGTTCGTTCTCAACTCTATCCAATTCCTTTGCGAGGCGTGTTTTTTCGTTTAAAATCTGCTTAAATTTTATCATTGTGGACACTCTGTTCAATTATTGAAATTTTGCGGTCGATCTCTTTTAAGGATGCTTTAAACACGGTAAGCTGCTCTTTAATTGTTGAAACTTTATATGAGCAACAAGCAAGTTTAAGTTTGGTCTTTTTAAGATCTATAACAATTCTTGTTGAATACCATAAACTTATCAAAACTCCAAAAAACATAAATGCTATTAATAATAATGTTATCATTTTAAAACCTTTTTTATATAAAAATATGAGTCTTTTTAGCTCATATATTTCTTTTTAAATATTTATATTTTATTTATATACATTTATGTTTGATTAGAACAGAAATTTAGGTGCGTTCAATAACAGTCCCATTATAAGGATTTATCTCAAATTCTTCATATAAAGGTTTTAATGTTGCGGTCATCTTTTTTGATTTTGGATATTCAATAGGTTTTTTCTTTGGATATTTTTCTTTAAACCTTTTTAATAAAATGTTAAAATTCTTTTTAGAAAGTTCTGGTTCCTTTTGCACTTCTGTTGGGTGTATATAAGGATATGGATCCTTTGAGTAATATTCAATCAGTTTTCTTAACCAGTTTATACGGTCCTGTGGAGTTCTAGCACCTTGAAATCTGCTCGTTGAGTTCCAGATTTTTCCTTCAGATACATTGCAGTCAGCACACAAAACACCTCTAACCTGACCGTTTCCGTTTTCGCCATTGTTATCAGATTTTCTCTGCTTGTGCTGATGGTCTAAAGTAATTCTGTCTTGCTCTGTAATGTGTTTTCCGCAAAGAGGACAAGTGTAATTCTGCTCTTTTAGAATTTCAGATCTTATTTTTGGAATATCGGAAGATTTAAGATTTAACATTTTAAGTTCATATAATTGACTTAAGCACCACAAATGTGGTGCCCAGATATTTATGCTTTTAAAAACCCTATTTCGAAATTTAACCTTATAATTTTAATTCATTCTCAATGTCTTGAAATATAATAGGGATTTGCTTCTTTACGGTCTTTTCGCCGTCGTGATCCCAATATATATGTTTGTGCAGGTTTTTTAATATATTATATGCTTCTTCAGTTGATGTAATTGAACTATTTAATTCACCACTGTGGATCCTTCCTTTAATGAAATCAGCCATAGCTTCATATTTGGCACAGACAGCATAGAAACCTACGGTGTTCTCGTAATTATCTTCCCTAATGAACAAATCGGTCACATTTAAACTACCGGCAAAATCCGTATTTACCATACCTAATACATTCTTGTATTTTTCTTTGGTGCGATATTTTTCAAAACTTTTTTGAAGTGCAGTTAATAATTGAGATGTTATCGGACAATCAGCAAAAGCCTTTTCGTTTATGCAATTTTTAAATTTAATAGCCATTGTTATGTTTCACCATTTATAATTGACTTGAGCACCACAATTGTGGTGCCCATATTGATAACATATTTATACTTAACCTCACCTTGTTTCAAGAATACCAAATGGAATCCAAGACCCATTAACTTTAATTCTTGCATTTATCAGTTGTTCTGTATAATCTGCATAATTTTCAAATGTTAGGTAAATATAACCCTGGTCTGAAACTCCGTAATTTTTCTTTTCTCCTGTAATGAAATCGCCAACATTTGTATGAACTTCAACAATGCTTACGTCCTCTTCAATGCTGTCAATAATCCAATGAATTATCCTTCCATTGAGTCTTGAAATTGCTTCTTCTTTGGTCATTGACAGGTCTAGAGTTTTATCAATATAATTACCATTCAGAACATTTAAAACTTCCTGTACGGTTTCACAAGGTCTTAAAGTAGGACTATGCACTCTTACTTTTTCAAGTGGTAAAAACAGACTGTATTCACCGCTTTCAGTTTTAAATTTCTGCGTTTCCTCATTAAACCCAACAATCTTATTGATGAGTCTTTCGGTATAATTAACCTCATAGAACATCATATATTCATTGTCGGTAAAATATCCTAAGTCACCATTTTTAACAAATCGCTTATCCTTAAAATAAACAATGTCACCTAAATCAAAAGTCTTCAATTATGCCTCCAGTTTCAAAAGTTTCCAGCATTTCCAAAATTTTCTGCTGATTATCTATACTTTTTTCAACTTCGTTTAAACGCTGTTCAGCTTTATTTAAACGCTGTTCAAATCCATTTAAACGCTCATTCAGTTTAATTTCGGTAAGAGTGTTTAAAATCATACATACATATAGGACACAAATGCCCAATAACCAAATAAACCAGTTCATTTATTCATCAATTCCAAATGGTACAAATTCACCGTTAATTTGAATTTTGAAGTTGTTAAATAAATATTCTAGTGACAAGTTATTTAAATATATATTACTGCTATCAGCATCATCATTGCTAAAATCAACGTCTTGAATGAGTGTAACTTTTGTTCGGTTATTGATTAAATCCTTTAACACTAATTTTTTGCCTAACAGAATTTCAGCCTTTCTATATGAGTCAACCTGCTTTCCGTATTCATCGCCTACTAATTCAAATTCAGGAAGTATAAAATCAAAGAGTTCATCAACCGTTGCTATTGGTCGGTATGTTGGTTTCATAACTCTTTCGCCAGGCAAAAAGAAAGCATAAAGCTGTTCTTTATGATCAACTTCAAAGCAATAAGCACAGTTCCCAACAATGTCTGTTAGGGTGCTCACATCATTTCGCCTTATCTTGTCATTTAACGCAGATAAACTATCTCCGACAAAACCCTTCATTCCCACAACAGCTTTATCAGCAGTTATGCCTGTTAAAACATCTTCTTTATTAAATAGTTTCATTTTTCTATTCTCCCTCATCTTTCTTACAAATATATTATAAAACAGAATAAAAAATAATTGTGTGACCTAGATCACAAAAATACTATTTCCTTTCTTCAATAGCAAATGGCACAAATTTATCACCCTTCTTAAACTCGTAATAATCAAATAAATCATCTAAATCTAAGTAATCAAGAGTTACCATTCCGTCGGACTCTATATATAAGGAATTTACAGTATGATATTTTATGACATTATTGAGTTTGCTTTTGAGTACATAACGCTGACCCATTAAGATATCTACCATTTTTTCCTCTGAATATTCATTGCCATCAGCCATCATAAAAGCAAAGAGTTCTTTAATATTCTTGATTGGTCTGTATGTCGTCTTTCTAACTTTATTCGCTGGTAAAAAGCAATTATAATTCTGTCCGTGTTCATTCTTAAAACAATAAACCTCAGTTTTATAAACAGCTGATAATGCTTGAACATTATTATGTTCCACAGCGGTAATTAACCCCTGTAAGCAATCTCCAAAATATCCCTTTGTTCCTACCACAGCTTTATCTGCTGTTATGCAAGTAAGAACATCTGCTTTATCAAATAAATCCATTTTTATTTCCTTTTTGATTTGTATTTAGGTTAATTCCTTAACTTTTCTTATTTATCCTTAATAAGGACATATAAGCCTTCTTTTTGCTAGGATAAAAATTTATTGTATTTACCGTATTTGAAGCGTTCTGAATAATCATTTTTATTTTTGTCATAGGCATACTTTGGTTCTTCAATTTCATAACTATGCTTAACTGTTCAAAGTATATGTCTACCGCATTATAGTAATCATTAGGACAATCATAATGATTTGGGTTTGGATACTGCATTTTATTCCTCAATTTTGGAAGTAAAATTTTCTAAATCCTTAAAAAATCTCTGTCTAATCCTCTTGTGTTCAGCGTCCGTGATATATCCATATAGATGTAAGTCTTCAATGGTATATAACATTTCTTCAAACCGTTCTGAAATCATACCATCATTGAATTTTAAGCCTTGTTCTTTTAGTTGCTGGCATAAACTTTTACTCATCTTTTATTTCTACTCCAAAAGGAATCCAGTAATCATTTATTAGAACTTTGTATATATTAAATAAATATTCCAAAGACAAGCAATTTAAGTTTATATCACTGCTATCGTTATTGAACTCAATATTTTGAATAAACATAGCCTTGAATTGACCATTTTCGGGGTTCTTCAGAATAATTTTTTTGCCTAGTAATTTTTCAACCATTTTTAAGTTATCAGTTTCTTCATTCTCTGGCATTAGAAAACCAAACAGTTCACTAATACTTTTAAAAGGTCTGTATTTACGTTGTTTAAGGACTTTGGATAATGGTAAAAATAAGATATACCAACAGTTGTCACTTGCCTTAAAACAATGTGCTGTTTGGTCAACATCTGATAATACGTGAAAATCATTCTCTTTCACAGCAGTAATTAAATCTTGCAGACCATAACCAAAAAATCCTACTGTGCCTACTTTAGCGTTTTCAGCAGTTATGTTAGTGAACACATCTTCTTTATTAAAAATCTTATCCATTTTATTCCTTTTCTACACCAAATGGAACCCACTCACCATTTTTGTATAATTTGTAGTGGTCAAGTAGATATTTAAGAGTGCAATAATCGTCAAGGTAAATACTGTTATCCTTATAGCTAGCACACGTAATCAGATGAGATCTTGGAATGTATTCATCACTACCAATTCGCTTAATTCTAATTACTTGTCCAACGATAAGGTATTCTATAATTGCTTTTAAACCCTCTTCATCATCAATAAGTGGCTCTTCATAATTAGGATTTAAAGCAACCTTGTAAAATTCTAATAAATTCTTAAAAGGTCTGTAATTTTCTACCTTTTCAAAAGGTAAAAAGAATGGATAATATTCTAATTTTTCATCTTCGAAAGCTTGGAATGGAGTCCCTGATTTACTATCAATATCAACAAGTTCCATTGGTTCCGTATTTCCAACTTTACTGTCTAATTCTTCAATGTCAAATGCAAAATATCCCATCTGTCCAATTTTTACATCATTACAATTGGACCAACTAAAAATATCACCATTGTTAATTTTCATCTTTAATCCTTAATTCCAAATGGAACCCATTTACCGTTCATCTGAATTTCATAGTCCATAAAAAGGTCTTTTAAAAGTCTGCCATTTAGCCATAAATCTTTGTCAAGAAATAAAATATTCTGAATAAATGACACCTCAATAAAATTGCCTGCTTTTCGTTTGAGTGCAATTGTAAGTCCTAGTAGGAGCTCTGTCTTTTTATATGTATCATATTCACCGTCACCTAAACCAAAGTATTCCTCATCAAAATTTGGTACAAAAAAATTAAAAAGCTCCTCAAAAGTTTTTATCGGTCTGTACATTGACTTTCTAACTTTATCCGCAGGCATAAAGAAAGAATAACCTGAATATGCAGAACAGCGACTAGGTTCGTTTTCATCTATTTCGGCAACAAAACAGTTACCTCTAAATGGATCTATATGCTTAATTTTGCGTTTAAAATCTCTTTCTATAATTTTTTCTAAAAAACAAATGTCGTTGGAAAAATATCCTTCATCGCCTACCTTAACATCATCTTTGTTGGCCCAAGTTTTTACATCACAAATTTTCATTTTGTTATCCTAACTTTTTAATTCGCAATTCCAAATGGAACCCATTTACCATCTTTTTTAATTTCAAATATTTCAAAAATATATTCTAAATCCAAACCGTTTATTAAAATACCATTCTCGGTTAGGTTAATAGAGTAAAAAGATCTATAACTCACATTACCTGTTGATTTATGCCTTAATTGATATACTTTTCCTAAAAGCAATTCTGCTTTTCTGTCGGTATCATCCTCATCGCTATCCGGCATTAAGAAATTAAAAAGCTCATCAAAAGTTTTTAACGGTCTATATTTTGAGTCTTGTTTCTTAACTCTGTCTAATGGTAAAAAGAATGGATACCATGCACCCTCAGCTTTAAATGTATGAGCTGAAATTTCATTTATTCCAGACAATTTTTTAGGGTTTTCATTTTTAATGCGGTACTCTAAATCTAGTAAGTTATAACCAAAATATCCCTCTTCGCTTATTCTTACTTCAGAACAAGTAGTCCAACTTTTAACATCTTTTTTGTCAAATAATTCGCACATTTTATTTCCTCTCAAAATCAACTTACATAATAATTATAATATCTTTATAATAAGAAAACAACTATTTTTTATTGTGATTTAGATCACATTTCAAAATGTTTAAATGCTATTGGCCTGAAGACCAATAACATTTTCATATTACGCATTTAAAACTTCCGCAATTTTTGTGTATCTAGGTGATTTTGTCACTTCCTCTAACACCATTCTTGGAGTGATGTCTTCACCACTTAGGAGGTATCTTACCATATTCTGTGACCAACCACTTAAAATGGTTGCATTGTAATCATCAACTGTGATTGGGAGTGCCCTAGCAGTTGAAACATTCCAGAACACTAACTTAGGCATTTCAAAACCTTCCTCTTTGAACATATCCTGGAGTTTTCTGTAAACGGACTTGTTCTTATTTTTGAAGCAACATGGATCGTCAAACTGCATATCGGAAACCACGATTAAGGTATCAATCATCTGCTCTGGAGTTAAGTGATACATCTTTGCGTGGGATAAAATCTCTAAGAATACCTTTTCAAAATTAGTGGTTCCACAGTCATCGTACTGGTCTAATTCCTCAATCTTTTCTGAAAAAGTTTTGCCTTTTAAGGTAACAAAATTAACATAGGAACCAAAAGTGATGAACTGGTTTTTATAAGTTTTGTTTCTGTCTGAACAATAAACGGTTAATGCCTTTGCTACGTCAATACATTCAACGCCGTTGCGGCTATGATACATACTTCCTGAACCATCCATACATACTAAGGCATTACATTCTCCGAAATCAGGTAAGTTATCGTACTGAATATTAACGAGGTCTCTTCCACCTTTTCTTACAGACTTAGCCATATCCACAATGTTAAGAGTTGAGGTGTTAATTTTTGCCTTACCTGTCTTAACGTCATTGAGATAATCAGAATATCTTTCAGAGTCGTTTCTCTCAAAAGCGTTTTTATATTTGCTCATTGCAAGTGAAGGCACGTGAGAATAATCAAAGGAATAGTCCCTTGTTCTTAAATTATTCTCAATAATTTTAATTTTTGAGCGTAAGCGGGTTAAGGTCTGTCTATAATTCTTTTCAGACAGGCCTAAGTTCTTTGCAAAGAATTTTCCTAACTTCTTTGCTTCTGAACTTGAAGTATTGATACTTGGCATCCACTTAGCTAAAAGACTTGGAGCCTCAGAAATTAAATCCTCTGCTAACTGCTTTTTAACAATATCAATGATTAGTTCATCGATTTCCTTGTTTACACCTATTAGTGCTGATAGGTCGTCCCATCTTCCGTACTCTGGGATTAAAGGAATTAACTTTTTATAATCATTACAGTAACCCAGGGTGCTCTTAAATAAGGTTCTAAAAATATTGCGATAACCCATTCCCTCCAATCTGTCACGTAAATTGAACAGAACAATAGCGCTCTCAACTGGATTGAAAGTTACTGCAAGACGTAAGGTATCCTTTAATTTCTCTGATACCTCTGATTGAGGTGCAAGTCCCCCAACGCTTGCGAATAGATCTAAAATTGGGTCATAAGTGGTGTTAAAGCCGATAGCACCTTTTTCGTTTAAAATTTCCATTAGCGTCCTTCTCTTCTTAAATTGTTATCAACGATGTCGTTAAACCAACGAGCACCAATCTTCAGCTTAAAAATTGCAAGTTTTCCAAAATTCTTGAAATTATCTAGCTTGATAGAAATAATTGTTAAATCATCAGGATAACGATTATCACCAGTAAGATTTAAAAGATTGTTGATGTACTCACCCTTGAGCACATAAAGATTTTCGATTGGCTTGGCAAGTAAATCGTTCTCTTCAAACACATTGTTTAACATTTCGAGGAGGTCATCAGTAAGTGATAAACCCTCAAAAGTAAAAGCATTGTCATTGTAAAGCTCGTTAAAAACTCTCTCTGTCTTAACACCAATATTCATTTTTCATTCCCTCTCATATACAGTCTCAAAAAATCTCTTTTACATATCTATTATAGATCAATTTAAAAAAATTACAATACTAATTGGAGAAAAAATCTTCCATTTTTAAAAATTACCATTCATCATCAGGCAATGATCAATATTGCAACCAAGCGATAATAATGGCCAATCTTTTGGAAGATAATTTGAAATCTCTGAAGCAAGTTTAAGCATTACACTAAGGTCAGTCGTGATTATTTTTCTTGGGTTTTCGGAAATTAAAAATCTTCCTTTTCCGTTGCAGTCATCATCACAAATAAAATAAATTTTATGGTTGTGCTCAAGCATCCAGTCTTGAATAAACGAGCGTTTACCTTGAATTGACTTGTAATAAAGACCTCTGTAGGTAAAATCTTTTTCCTCGATTAAAACAAATGTAACATTGTCTCCGTGAGGTATTTTATCATAACCTGATTCGGTAAAATCATCTTTGTAGCAAAAAATAAAGACAGGAATATCGTGGTCTATTAGTGTATCAATTTCTCTTACCAGCTTTGCTTTTGTTTTAAGTTTATAACTTGGAATTGCTAAAGGATAACTTTTAAAATTTCTTGCTTTTTCTAGCAAGGAAGTCATTCCGAATTGGTGAATATAATCTAATAAATCGTCAGTCATTTATTCTCCTTGAAAAATATTTACAACTGACTTCAACTTTGTCAATATGTATTCTATGATAGAAATACATTTTATTCCCATTAATTTTCAAAAGCGATTAAAGAATTTCCACAAGTAATTCTATCGCTATCTTCTTCTTGAGAAGGTACAAAAACAATAACATTCCAACCGTCTAAAACTAAAGGTTTTTCAAATTGCTCATACACATCAAAATCTTTAACAATTTCAAAATTATTTTCAACTGCTTCTTTAGTTTCGTGTATTGGTGTTATCTTTACAATACACTTTTCTTTATCAAAGTATCTATTCATTGTCTTAACACTTAAATCGCACTTTGACGTTACGGCAAAATTTAAAGTGTATTTTCTTTCTTTTGGTTTTGGTAATTCCTTTATCAAGTCAGAAATTTCTTGCAAAGATAAAGACCTATTTCTAAACATCTCATTCCTATCATTCTCATTTAAAGTATTGATAGAAAATTGTAAGCCAATTCCACCGTTCCAATTATTATCCTGAAGTTCACACCACCTTAATAGAAATTCTTTTAATCTTTTATTTCCTCTAGGTAACATTGTAGAAACAACGGGGTGGTATTCTTTAAATTGATTTTTATAAATCTCACCACAAATTTTAGCACATTCTATAACATCAAAATTGTATGTTGGTTCACCCATTCTTGCAAAATGAACATTTAAGCGTTGTCCTTTGTTAATTTTAGATAAAGCAACTCCACAAGTAACTTCGTGTACGAGTTCTGAAAGTGATAAATTGCCCTTAAAACTTAATTTATGGCAATCACAGAATTTACATTTTTCACAACAACCTTTTTGTGTGCTTACAGTTACTACAAGTTTTTCGGTAATATCTATAGGCGTATTTTCAACCTTTTCAATTCTTTTTGTATAGCCAAGAAAATCTGCCTTGATGTTGTTTTCTTTTCCATAGTCTCCAACATACAAGTATTCAATACCTAAATCGGTATCTGAAACTATAATTCCGGTATGGGTTTTTGTAATTTTTCTCATTTTTGCTCCTATAATCATTCCTTAATTTCAAATTCACTTTCAAAACTGTAACTTTATATAGATTAGGTATGCTATCTAAAAATGTTATTTCACATTAGCACCACATTGCCATTCAAAAATATGATTATCCTTAAAACATCAAACTGTATAATAACTCCAATTATGGGTATTCACTCTCCTCTGAAGTGCTGATTTAGGAACAGCACTTTAAGTAGCAAAGAATGTTTCCTCTCATTAAAAAATCTCTCTATTTCTATTATAGATCAATTTAAAAAAATTTCAACTCTTTAAAAATATAATTCTTTGATTTGAACTTCCTCTGTATTTTAGGTTTCCTTTCAAATCAATTTTAAAGGGTCCATCGATTAAAACGTCAACGTAATCAAGGATCCTATTCTCTTTAACCTTTTCGTAAAGTCTTCCAGTCCATAACCAAATTGTTTTATCTGGAACCTCTTTCTTAACAGTCTTTACAATGTTGTAAACATCATTAAAGTGTTCGGGCTCTAAAGGGTCACCACCAAGAATAGAAAAACCTGAAATATGAGGCTCCTTAAGGGTTTTAATGATGTCGTTTAAAGTTTCTGATGTAAATTCTTTACCACCATTAAAATCCCAGGACTCCTGGTTAAAACAACCTTTACAATGTAATGTGCAACCACTCACAAACAGGGAAACTCTTATTCCTGGGCCATTTGCGGTGTCGTATTTATTTAATCCAATATAGTTCATTTTTCTTTTATAAATTATAAATAAATGTATATAAAATGTCAATAAGGGTTTTTAAAATGAAATTTAAAAAGCTTAACGAGGGTTATGACCTTTCAGATGTTGATTTAACTCAGCTTGGAAATGTCATAAGCATTGTTTCAAAATGTCGCAATGATTTGTTATATTTACACGTCAATTCTTGGGGTTTGTCTTTCAAAACTTCCCACGAAATGCTTGATAAATATTATAAACAAGCAAATGAAGATTTGGATTATATCCTAGAATTGGTTGGTATGTACAGTACTGGCGAAATTATTAACTTAAATTCTTCAAGAATGGAAGGAATTTCAAACGCTTATTTAAGAACTGAAAAATCTATTTTTGAAGGTATGAGAACCGTTATTTCAAATATTCTTCAAGCGCTCGAAATGTTGAGAGCTTGCATTTTTAATGACGCTTTGATTTCAAAAATTGATGATATTGCTTCATTCTGGGTTAAAGAAAAATCTTATATTTTAAAACAGTTTTTAAAATGATTTCATTAGAAAATTTAAAGCAGCTTTCAGAATTACAACAAAATTCTGAATATCCCGCAAACTCCCACAAAAAGTTTTTCCCTCTTTTGAAGGATTAAAAATGATTGACGAAAGTTTGTTTATATTTTTTAAGCATTTCGGAAAGGGCGACGAGGAAGAATGAAATTTCCTGGGTGTTTAAAATTTTTTGGATCCATTTAAAATTTTTGTGTTTTCACAATGTATCTATATAGAATATATATAAATTTTTTTTTGGATCCATTTAAAATTTTTGTGTTTACACAATAATTATTCAGTATTTTTTAACGTTTTTTAAAAGTCTTTATAAATCAATAACTTAGTTAAAGATCTATTTTAGTTAAGTCTTTGATTTGTAAAGACTTTTTATTTAAGCACTCATTTTTGAGTGCTTTTTTATTGGCTTTAATCAAGACTTCAGATACATTTTAAGGTCTATTGACTTCTGTGGATTAACCAATGTATTAAATAATGTTTTATAAAAAATAACTAACGCATCTGACCGTGAATTCGGATATCTAAATATTTTATCTTTATAAATTGAACGTGAAACCGCATCATAAATTCTTGTTGTTCGCATTATTTAATTCCTATTCAAGAATTATCCAGTCTTCAGATAACATATCAGATTGGGATGCTAACCAGCCTAACTGGATACCACTTGTGCCGTGGAATGCAATAGCTTTGTTGCCCATATCTTTATGATTTACATTTACAACTTCACCGTTTGGTCTAACAAAAGATACATTAGTAGCAAGTTCAATGAATTGGTCTTTACCATTCCAACCTGAACGCTTAGCCTTTTTACCATTCTTAACTGCATTTAATGCTTCACCAAAATTCATTTTATTCTCCTTTTAATCTATCATAAATTTTATTAATTGGTTTGGAAATGTTAGATATTGTGAAAACACAAAAATTTTAAATGGATCCAAAAAATTTAAGTGTAAACACAAAAAAATTTATATATTCAATATATAGAAATTTAAAAGCATTGTGTAAACACAAAATTTTTAAATGGATCCAAAAAATTTAAATGGATCCAAAAAATTTAAAATGAAATAAAAAAGCACTCAAAAATGAGTGCTTTTTTCTTAATCCCTAACTTCAACCCCGTACCATTCAGTATATGCCTTAGCAAGTTCTACGAATAATGTACTGTCGTTAAAGAGTCTTGCCTCTCTTTCACCGTATTTCATTTTGTCGTACTTTGAGGTATCTCCTGAAATCTTAGATTTAAGCAGTTCAACCTCATTTTCATTAAGAACATCAAGAGAATAAGACACACATCGATCACCAAAATCATTGTACATAAAGAAGTTAACATTATCTAACCCTTTCACATAGGTTGAAGTAGTTGTAACTTCTCTCCACTGTCTGGTGTGTGGAATTCTTCTCTTTCCGGTCTTCTTGACTAAGGTGATTTCAAAATTACCCTTAAATGTCTTTTCCATTGTCATATCCTCTCTATCATCTCTTTTACATTATTATTATAATACAATTTAAAAGAATTTTCAAATTTTTTTTAGATTATAATTTGTATTCCCTGCTTTTTACTTTAAAATGAATTTTCATATCATCAGTTCTAATAACAATGCCTTCGTGGTTCTTATTACCCTTATGATCTAAAAGATAGCTACCTTCTTTAAATTTTAAATTATCAACAAATTCCTGTAAACTTTCGAGGTCGTACTTGTTAAGGTCAACATCAATGTACTGAACTGTCCTTAAACCTTTAATTCCTGCATTATTAATCATTTCGCAATATTCATCAGGGTTTAAATCTCTTAGGCCATTACGAACTCTATAGATATTGAAATTTTCACCATCTTTGTAAATTCCTTTTTGGACTTTAGGAGAAGTGTACTCACCCTGTAAAATTAAGTCAGGATGCTTCTCAAAGAAAGGTACAAGTCGCTGACAGAAATTATACATTTCATTGTCACCTTCCACATTTCTTCCAAATACTGCAAGTTTTTTTCCGAAATGGATAGGGTTCTTTAGCGCCTTAATATTTTTGAAACACTTTGAAATCTTTTTAGGAACCTGTGCAAAATTTCTATGGATAATAGGTTTAAAAATATTACTAATCTCTTTTCCGACTTCACCGAGGTATGTCTTAACGTCAGATAGAATTTCCCTTTTATCCAAAAATACAGTCATTGACTTTCCTTCAAGTTTAATTGAAGTGTACACCTTTTTGCCTTTAATCTCATCAAGTTTTGATGGATCATTCAATAAATTGTCCTCATCACTCTTTGGAATTAAATCAACTGGGAAACTACGAACACGTACTAACTTGGTACCGTCAAACTGTTTTGGTGAAGCGTCATAACGGTCCTCGTCCTTACGAACATTGAAAACTTTATCGTAAACCTTTCCAGCTTCAATCTTTGTCTGCAACTCTTCAGATGTCATTACCAATCCGAATGAGTAAACTTTACCTAGCTTCATTTTTCCGATTAAAAAACCATGGACTCGTTCATTATAACAGCGCTTTCTTAAAAATTCAAATACTGGAATTTCTGGAAGAATACTATCCACCTCAAAATAACAAACAACATCACCTGGTTTAATATTTTTGGATCCAATAACAGTATAGGCATTTTCCTTAAAATGTAAAAGACCAATTTTATCTTTACCCTTGATGTCTTCTACCTTAGAAACAGTTACGGCGTATGCTAAATTTCTCATCTTCTTAACACCTCTAAAAATTAAAAATCAACGATATTCATTTGAAATGAATATTCTGGAGCCTTCACTCTCTGAAGGATTTTTTGTGAATAGTGGTCCCTTATGATTATTTTGTCGTCCTCGACTCTGTAATCTATTGAACAGTCACAAGCTTTGCTGTTTAACTTAACGTACTTAGCTTTGCCTGTATAATAATCTCTAATCTCAAGCTTTCTCATTGTCTTATTCCCTCTCTTTTAATTATAATATTTTTATAATGTGACCTACATCAACCTTAAAGGGTTGATGCTTCCATTTAGAAAGTAGTTCAAACTGTGTGTAACACAAATGTTTGAAGGCTTTATACTCCGAGAGGTCCTTCCCAAGAGTTTGGTGAGATTTGTTGTGAACAACAGACTCACCGAATTTTAAAATTTGTTTTTATATAAATATTATATAATATAATTATTGGAATGTCAATGTCTGTATGAGCCTAAAGACTCATATTTTTATCCATTGAGTTTATATAAAATCAATAGTCTTCATTCAGTTCTACAAATAATTTAGGATTTTCACTCTCATCGGTAACCACCCTTTTAAGGTTTAATGTATATTCCTTTTTAAACCCAAAAATGCCATCTGCAAAATCTCTTAGTGTTAAATCCTCAAAAGGAACATAATAATCGTTGGATCCTTCTCCGAAACGAACGAAAACGTCAGCATCCAAATTCATCATATCAAGAAATCTAATAATATGTTTTAATTTCATTATTCTAACACTCCAAAAGGTTACCTTACCTGTAAATAATTCATATAAACACCACAAAATAAGCAAACAGCAAATATCAATGTATTAACAATGCAGAAAATTATTTCTGATTTTTCCGGACTATAATTGAGTAAAGTTAAAGTGGAGAATAATAAAAATACGCCAGAAACAATGGCACCACTAATAGCTATGTTTTGTACAAAACCATAAAACTCATAAATTGTATAAACACCCATTTTTAATTCTTCCCTATCTTACCCTGTATGACTATGAGCTTAAAGCCTAACTTCTACATACAGGGTGCTTATGCTATTTTCTTTAGTCCAACCTATTTAAAATCAAAACTTTTAAATATATTTAAATAAAATCTCTAATACAAAACAGATAACCCATAAACATAAGTATTTACGGATTCCATACTTTTGTATGTAAAGTGCGGTAATCATTGTAAAAGTAAATAATTCAATCATATATTTTAATTCCTATAACACTCATAATAGACATTTTAAAATTCCTTAATCAAGATTTACCATCTCTTTATATATAATTACGCTTTTGTCCTTATTATCATATTTAGGTTTTCCTGCATTTTCATATTCAGTATTGTATTCATAAGCATAGAGACCTAAAGTTTCAAAAGTGAATTTAGTCTTAACATCAATATCTCCGTACCTGTCCTGCAGTATTTTTAAATACTGCATATACTGTGATATTTTCATTTTTAATCCTCATCTTGAACAGACATAAAGACTATAAATGTGAACTACATCTACCCTAAAGGGTAGATGCTTCATGCTTCTTTGATTGATTAGATCCCTAAATTGCTTCAGAGATCTTTTTATCAATCTCCACATGCTTAAATTTGGTACGTCCCATACCTATATTATTCTTATTTATAGTACAACCATTCATATATGATCCTTTAGGATCATATCTTTCTGGTTGTTTAAGTTGTAAATATAATTGCTACAACACCCATCATTTAACCTCTATCTTGAACAGTTAATTATGATAGTCATACAAACCGTAAATGCAATCAAAATAATTAACACATCACCCATCATCTAATCTCCTGTTTTAAGTGTTCCTAGAAGTCTATCTGGGAACCAATAATCGTTTCCGACATATTTTTTAAACCATATATTGATTAGTTCTGTAAATTTTTCCTCAGCATATTCTTCGATACCACCTATTACAAAACCAATGTCCAATCCTTCTTCTTCAAGGTTTTCTAACGTATCTTCAAAAATCTTATGGGTATTTAGACAGTCCTTTGCAAACTTTTTTGTGTAGATGAAAATCTTATCATCATTTTCTTTTGCTTTGGATAACGCTTGGCTTAAATTGTCTGTAGTATATGAAAGCTCATTATCTATACAGTCATAATCTACTTCTACAACATAACAAAGCTCTTCTGCTTCAAATTTACCATAGGGTTTAACTAGGCCATATAAATTATTCATTGTGTATTCTACTAATTCTTCCATTCTTTTTCCTCTTGTTCACAATTGTCTTTAGGCATAAATGCTTCTAATTCGTTAAGACGGTTTTTCCATCTTTCAATATAGTTATTAATTCTTTTTTCTATTGGTTGACCTCTGTACATTTCAAGTTTTTTGTATTGAAGGTTATCAATACGATTTTCAATCATATAAATGATCCCTTGTACAGTATCAAGTTTAAGAGTTAGTGTTATTTCATTCATTCTTTTTCCTCTTGATTTTAATTCAATCTTAGAGTTCCTAGAAGTCTATCCATGAACCAATAAGTTTGGTCAATGTTCTTTCTGAACCACTTCTCAATCATTTCGGCAAATTCTTTCTTACCGTTTTCTTCCATGTGATAAAGCACATAATTTCTATCTAATCCTTCTTCTTCAAGATTTTCTATCATATCCTGGAAAAGTCTTTCGGTATCCATGCAATCTTTTGTGAACTTTTTTGTGAAGACAAAAATCTTATAATCATTTTCTTTTGCTTCGTCCACAGCGTCCAACATATCGTCTGTAATATATGAAAGTTCACTTATATATTCATAATCTATATCTACAACAAAGCAGACTTCTTCTGGCTTAAATAAACCATATAAATTATGGGTTGTGTATTCTACTAATTCTTTCATTTTTTACTCCTCTTTAAAATGCTACAAATTATTAAATAATACGAGGAAATAATAGTCATAAAGGTATCATTTAATTTCATAATCCTTAAATGCTGAAACATCATATCCATCATTTTCCAATGACTTCTTCAATCTGTTATATTGCTTAATAAATTTATTTCGTTGCTCTGGGTTTCTTTCACATTGAAGGGCTAAATGTAAGAGTCTTAATAATGTGAGTGGGCTTTTATAATCCCACTCGGTAGTAATACTTCGATCTGTTAAAGTGTACTTTAATCCTGTCTTTTTGTCATACCAAATATAATCAGTGGAAAGTAAAGGTAAGATCAAAGCAACAATTATACAACCTATAAGCAATAACAGCATAACTAATATCTTACTAAAATTAATCCCTTATCTCCGTCATAGGCCTCAATAGTTGAGTACCCAACATCTTCGCAACTTAGATCGTATTCGTCATTACGAGCGGCCTCCATAATGGTTCTGAAGTTTGGATCAGTTTCATCAATCACTTCACACCAATTGGTGTAATCGTTGTCCACAATAGCCTTTACATCAAAATTCCCACCATTAAATACCCCGTTATCAAGATAACCAGAATACATATTTCGGAACAGTCTAATGGTATCTTTATCATCAGTCCAAAAAGAAACGCGGTTAACAAGCATTTCTAAAGCGTCTGATTCGTCAATCTGTACATTTAACATAGTTTCATTCCTTCATACATCAACTTTTCACTACATTTATATTATAGATCATTTAAAAACATTTTTAACAATTTTTAATTATTTTTGTGATGTAAATCACATTTTTAATGCTTTTTTAAAAAGTCTTTATAAATCAAAGACTTAACAAAAATAGTTCTCTTACTAAGTTATTGATTTATAAAGACTTTTCAAAAAGACTGAATAATTATATTGTACAGACACAATAATTTTTTAATGGATCCAAAAAAATTTTAAATGGATCCAAAAAAATTTTAAATGGATCCAAAAAATTAAGTGTAAACACAAAAATTTATATATTCTATATATATAGGAAATACAAAAATTTTAAATGGATCCAAAAAATGAATATAAAAAAGCACTCAATCTTGAGTGCTTTCTGCATTAAATCTTATTCCTCTTCATCAAATTCCTCATTCTCCTCGTATTCCTCTTCCTCAAACCAATCATCTTCTTCTGGCTCTTCAGAAGTAGCGTAATCATGCCAACCATTTACGTCTGTAATCTTTAATACATACCAACTTCTATTACTGTAATCTACATCTACGGCAATTGGCTCGTCACTCTCGAAGATGGCTCCGATAGAATGGTCTTTTAGGTAATTTTCTAACTTCTCGTTGATTTCCACTACACACATCATACCAGCATCGGCATAGAACTCTGGTGATAAAATTTTAATGTGCTTTGAAAATGATCTAATTCTATTTGACCAATCACCATAGCCTGTATCAGAAATTCTCAGGATATTAACTCCTAAAACATCAGACATTCTCTTTGAAGCATTTTTCTCTTCGGAATACTGCATTAAGTCAGCGTCACACACGTAACTCCAAAGATCGTCTCGCTCTTCTTCAGAGTCTAGCATGTGTAACAGATAGCAAGGGTCAGTAACTAAATATTTCATTTTCTATTCCTCTCTATTTCAAATCAACTTACATAATTATTATAATACAAAAAACAATTATATTTTGTGATGTACATCACATTTATTCATCTTTGACCATTGTGAATATACATATTTAAGAGCTCCTCAAGTGATTTTGCTTTTCCAATAATTTCAAAAGCTTGCTCGACTTCAAAACCATCTTTTACAGGAATACTTGTTATTTCTGCCATTTTTGACTGAATAAGTTTTAATAACTTTTCCTTTCTATTTTTATCTATTGCTTCTTGGGTAATAATCAATTTTTCTTTTTCAAAAACAGATCCATCCATCATTACTATTTTCTGCTTTGTATGGGCTTCAGATATGTACCCACCATTAAAGTTATATTCTGGAACCATTTTTAATCTCCTGAATTGTTGAGTGCATTTGTTATATTAAGTATAAACCATTTTAAAAGTTTTTCAAGTTTTTCGTAGGATTTCGTTAAGGTAAGTTTTATCCAAAATATAAGACCTCGGCTTCGTCTCTTCTCGGAGAGTGAGAGGACTAATGCAGAGGTCTGAAAATATTTATAGGTCTTCGCTTCTCGGAGAGTGAGAGGACTAACGTCTAAAATATTTATAAGTCTTCAGCAGTTGTCAAAAACACCCAATCTTGAGCGCTTTTACAATTTCACTAATGAACTGATATTAGACAGAACGTAAAACCTAGAACCAAACTGGCAATACAAACTGAAAGAATAGCGTATAAGAGGAATATTAAAAATTTGTTCATTCTTTATCCTGGTTAATGCTTTTAAACCCTTTCAAATCTGTACATCTGTTCAACATTTGGATATTTGTTATGATCTACCTCTGACATAAACATATCCAAAGGCCTTATGCAAGGATCATCAATGGTACTATTCTTTCCTGATAAGTCGAAATATACGACCATCTTTTCTTTAGTTTCTGAATGGTGGCCTATCGCCAAAATTTTATAATGATTTCCTTTGAAGTGTTTAAAAACTTCACCTGGCTTTGGTGCTGGTCTATTCATTATTCCTCCGTGTCTATAGGTTCAATGACTTTATCAGCGTCAAAAATTTTGTTGTAAAGTTTTTTATATTCATTGGCTTGCTTAATTTCTTTTTTTCGTAGATCCTCAAAGGGTGCAATGATTGAACCATCTAAACAATCCGAAATTGCTACGTTCAATAATCCTTTTAGTTCTTTTAATTCTTCATCAGTTAGTGTTATTGTTTTCTCTACATCAACCATAAAGCCTCGTATTTTTATTCATTGGGTTTATAAAAAAGTTGAACTGTATGGATTTTGGTCAAACCAATATGGGACATAACTGTACCCATACGGATTTTGGTCAAACCAATATGGGACATAACTGTACCCATACCAATATAGACTGCACATCGTTATATCTCCAAATTGTCAAGAACATTGTCTATCTTTGGTGGCCTATCTACATCTGGAATTACAGGTGGTTTAACAATTTCTTTCTGTTCCTTTTTGACTGGAACATTAAATTTTTCTTCGGGCCAGTCTTGTTTTTGGACTGGCTCGCCCTCTACTGAAGTTCCATCCGTAAAATCAATTTTAAGTTTTCCAATATCCTTTGTACAGGAAATATGTAACTCAAACATTAGAAGTCACCGTTTAGCATTTCATCGGGAATATTTGAAGTTTCCTTCTTTTCCTCTTCTTCTACTGGTTTTGTTTTAACATCAACGGTTCCCTTAATAAAGTCAATATGCAGATCGACTTTTTCAATCAACTGATTGGCAGGTAAATCTTTAATTTCAATAATCATTGCTAATCCTTCTTGATGATAATTGTCATATCTCCTAAAGCAAGATAGTCAATCGATAAAACATCACAATTATAGTATTCTTTTAATTTTGTTTTGTTACAAAAATCAAAAATTTCTCCGTTTGAAATGCACTTTACTGAAGCATATACAAACTTTGCAGAATTTAGCTTAATATCCTTTAGCTTCATTTTCTTTTCCTTTTTAGTCATCTAACCAAATATCGTAAATGACATCGTAATCACATTTTAAAATCTTTGAAAGCGCTTCAAAAATTCTTTCACGAATTACACTATCACCAACACCAACAATATCGTAAATATCTTTAGGTGCAAGCAAAAATTTACTCAGCAAAGTTCTGAATGTTAGATTTGATCTGATTTTTGCACCTTCAGTATCAGTTGGATATGCCTTTATATAAAACTTTTTAACGTTTGTGTCTAAATTTATGTTCATCTTTAACTCTCTTTTTACATAATTAATTATAATATATTTTTTATATAAAAACAACATTTTTTTCATCAAAAATCTACCCTAATGGTAGAGGTGGTTTACTTTACTCCAGAACTTCCAAAACCATTGGAACCTCTTACAGTATCAGTTAAACTTTCAACTTTTTCGGCAACCTCTAACAGACAAGGAATTACAAGCATTTGAGCAATTCTATCACCCTTTTCAATATGAAAAGGTTCCTTATTCAGATTGTGAATTTTAACTTTAATTTCGCCTCTATATTCGGAGTCAATTACGCCTGCGTTGCACATCTCTGTATTGTGCTTAAACGTCATTCCACTTCTTCCCTTGACAATTCCAACATATCCGTTTGGAATTTCAACACAGCATCCTGTATTGACGTTGATACTTCCATTTGCAGGAATGTCTAAAGTTTCAATTGAGCGAAGGTCATAACCAGCATCGGTTGGGTTTGCCTTTGTTAAGTTTTCAATTTCACAAGTATATTTCATTTTTTCTCCTTTAATTATACAGTGGCACGTTTTTTTAAAATTTCCTTGATAATTTCTGACTGTTGCTCGTATCTAAGCATTTTCTTTTTATCTGCTTTTCTACCAAAATAAATCTCTTTTACAGTCTTTGGAATAATTCCTAGCGTGTCATTAGAATATACAGCACCATTGATACCTAGACTCACATTGTACTTCTTTAGAAGTTCCTTTGTTTTAGTCCAGACTTCTTCTGGATAATCAAGCAGTTTACTTTCATTTTGGTCATTAAAATACATTAAAATATGTTCTCTCAAATCAGGTGCAAGTCTTGATTTTGGAATAAATGTTTCAGGTGACATATTATGGCCAGCAATAGAAAGCATTGGGTACATTGAATTAACATCAAAGTTCATCAGCCATCTATGAATACCTGTGTTTGGTTCTCTCACAAAACCACCTACAACATTTGGAGTTTCGTGTTCTTCACGAGGAGGGCAAACAAGGTTTTCTTTATAGTAGATGTTCTGTAATCCGCAACTCCAAGGTCTTACTGTCGCCATCGCTTCAGAAAATGAGCAACCCATTGTCTGAGCAATTGAAATCATAATTGAAGTTAAATTGATTTTGTCATCAATTTTCTTTAAAAGGTAAACATCTTTAATACCGTACCAAACAAACTGAAATTGCATTAGATTTTGAAGTCGTTGATTATCAAATGGTTTTCCATTATGCTCAGCAATTTTTAACTGTCGTATTTCCTCTCTTACTGGGTCGTCATAAGGAGTTTCAGAAATTTCATAATCTTTTCCTGTATAAAAACTGTCAAATGTCACAAATTCATTATGCTCAATTTTCTTGTCGTTTAATTCTGCTTCAGAAACGGAATTTAATGAATACGAAGCGAGGTTTCTAAATGCAAACTTTTTATAAACCTTCATCAAGTCAAGATAATAATGTCCGTGACTTGAAAAGTCAAAAGTTGTTTGTCCGAAGTTTTCACCTGTTTCTAATTTTACGGTTCCATAATTTGAAAGTCTTTGAGTGTCTAAACCAACATTCTTTAATCTGTTATAGATGTAAGGATAATCGAAATTATCACCGTTCCACGCATAAATGATTAATGGATCCAAACGTTCAAAAATCTTTAAATAAGCGTCAAGTAGGTCGTACTCGGTATCAAATTTTAGATATTTTACAGGAAATTCACACTCATATCCTGGTTCCTGATAATAATCTCTTAAACCTAAAACATACATACAACCTGTAAAGTTGTCGTAAACCTGAATCAATGTAATTTCCTGTTCTGCAAGTTCAGGAAGTGGAAACGAACCCGCAGATCTGGTCTCAATATCTAAGTAAAAAATTCTAGGATTTTCGTTATATCCAGTCTGCCAAAAATTGTCACGAACATAACGGTCAATAGGATTAAACACACCGTAATTGTCACGAGCATCCTTTGCTGTTCCAAGATATTTTTCAAGTTTCAATGATTTGTCATTGACGTATGAATATGTTCCTTTTGAAAAAGGTTTATAATATTCGTATTGATTTGGAATTTCAATCTTTACAGACTTTTTCAAATCGGTGTCATACACCCTTACAAAGGGTGTAAACTTTTCTTTAAATGATGTTTCAAATCTTAGCATTTAATCTCCTATAAGCAACTCATTAATTCAACAAGGGTAGCAGATAAATTGAGATTTTTATCTCTTACTTGGTCAGACTGAAATTGACCCTTTGCAAGGGCAACTACTGCGTTTGGTAAGTTTGAAAACATTTCAATGTGATTGTAAAGGTATTCAAACATTCCATCAGGATTGGTTAATGAATTAACCAAAGAAATCATCTGCAAATATTCTTTATTTCTCATTGCGTTGATAATGTCGTCATAGTCCGAACCTTCAATGATAACCTCAAACTTACCATTCTGAACAGATCTCTGTAGGCATCCAATCATACTTCTTATCTTTGGATAATTGCCCTGAATGATTTTGACAATACCGCTCTTTACATTTTCGTCAAAAGGAACTCCTTCGTTTTCAAGAATACTCTTTAATTTCTCAAAAATAGGTTTAACCATTTCCTGCTTATCAAAAGAAGCAAAGTCATAATTTTGCAAACGGTCTAATAAAGGTTCAATAATTTTTGACTTGTAATTACCTGTAAAAATGAATGAGCAGTTACTTGAAAACTCATCTAAAAATCCTCTCCAAGCGGACTGTTGGTCTCTACTTATTGAGTCAACCTCGTCCATTACAACAATCTTTGGACTATCATCAAGACTTGAGGAACTCGCAAATTGCATAATTTTGTTTCTTAAAACGTCAATACCACGTTCTAATGAAGCATTAACAAACAGAGCATCCGCACCCAAACTTCTGATAATTGCCTTACAAGTTGATGTCTTTCCCAGACCTGGCATTTGAGACCAAAATCCCAAATTAGGAAGTTTTTCTTCTGCAATCCACTGTTTTAACTGATTTTTGACATCTGAAGGTAAGATAACATCATCAATTAACTTAGGTGCATATTTTTCGTACCAAATACTATTAATTTCCATTACAAAATTCCTCAATAAAACTTTTTCTTTTAATTATAAAATAAAAAAAATTAAAAGTCAATACTAAAGTTTTTTTTAATTTGAACGTTAATAATATATGATTTAAAAAATCAATGAGTTTCCTGTTATTTAGGAAATTAGTTCAAAATCCATTAAAGAGGAAAATAAAAATGTTAAGCATGCTCACAAATGTTCAGTCAATCAAGAACCAAAAGCACTATAACAACGTTACTGATAAACTTGTAAAGACCCAGGAACGTTTAACAACTGGTTTACGTATCAATTCTGCTTCCGATGACGCCGCCGGTTTACAGATTTCAAACCGAATGACAACACAGATTAACGGTTTAACTCAAGGTAACCGTAACGCAAATTCAGGAATTGCATACTGTCAAACAATTGAAGGTTCCATGAAAGAAGTTACAACTATGCTCGACCGCATTAGAACTCTTGCAAACCAGGCCGCAGATGGTACAAACACCTCAGCAGACCGTGCTTCAGCACAGGCAGAAGTTTCAGAATTAATCACAGAAATTCAGCGTATTGGTGAAAAGACTTCATACAACGATAAACAGGTTCTCGCTGACGGTGTTAATGGAACCACAATGAAGTTCCAAGTTGGTGCAAACTCTGGAGATACCATTGACTTAACAATGAAAAGTATGACCGATCTTTGCAAGGGAAAATCAGGAAGTGATGACGTTACCTTAGCACAGTTGGATATTTCAACTCAAGAGGGTGCTAACAAAGCACTTGACGCTGTTAAGGGTATGATTTCAAACGTTGACTCATATCGTGGTACATTAGGTGCTAAGATTAATCGTTTAGGCCACGCAATTGAAAACCAAAACAACGTTATTTCAAACACCGAAGACTCTCGTATGAGAATTAGGGATGCCGATAGTGCTGAGGAAACAGCAAACTTAACTGCATATCAGATTAGACAACAGGCAGCCGTTGCTATGCTCTCACAAGCAAACAGTTCACAGTCAATCGTTTTAAGTCTTTTGGGTGGTTAACAAAAACTCAAATTTTGGCGCTTAATAAGACACCCAGTTGGGTGTCTTTTTAATTGAACGATATTCCATTGCTTCTACAATATTTGTGACAACACGTTTGGAACCATTGATTTCTGTTTATTAAAAACTCAAAACCGAATTTCATTACAAGCACACCAAAAATTTCGTCAGCGCTTGTTCCGCATACACATAAGAAAATTAACGTTTTTAAAAAATAAAGAAACGGTCTTTAACTTCTTGAGGATAATAACTTGGAACGATAAACTTTCCATTTCTAAAGAAAGGAGTATCAGAATATTTAACAATTCTGTCTTTAAGCATAAGAACTCTATAATTAAATTCTGCTTCAAACTGTTCGGTTCGTTGATCTGCTTTTTTGGACGCTAAAATTTGTTCTCTTGGAATAACCATTCTTATTGCTTCTGATGTTATCATTGCAAGACGATAACGGTTTCCAAGATATTTACCAAGATACCAAACTTTTGCTGTTGGATCTATCAAAGACCACTTTTGAATTTGGTCCCTACTTTCAATTCTGACTAACCACGCCTCAACATTGTCTATTGAGCTCCAACAATCATTTTTGGTATACTTAGATGTGAAATGTCTATAACCATCAGCTCGTCTGTAATAACGATATTCTGAAGATGGTTCAAGAGGCCTAACAATATTTACAAGGTATCTTTCTTCTGATGTAGGACAAATAGAAAAGTTGACCATTATAGGTGCTCTAGGCACGTCAAGATACCAGTTGTAAGGAGGAATAATTGAAATGAACTCACGGAATTTGATACCATTGTTCTTTAATGCCTCTTTACAACTGTTATAAAAATTTTCTGTATAAAATGGGTCAATCGTTATAAACACGTATTCAAAAGTATTAAAAACTATTAAAATATTAACATTTTGTTTAGTAGATTGTTATTCTACTTGGTCTATACAAAAGACCTCTATCAATTATTTTCTGTATAACAGAAAACTCATTGATTACATTTTTAATTAAATATTTTCTAAGGATATTTAAAGCTCCGTTAATGTCAGCGTTTAACGCTTTACCTAACGAAGATAAAAACAAACCTCGTTTAATTCTACTTCCTTTATATTCATTGTGCTTTTCAATGCTTTCAAAAGCTAGAGAATCACACTTTGATGTATAGGACTCTTCTTGTGTAACAAGATTAATTCCTATTCTTTTACATTTATATTCAATCATCTTGAATAGTTTATAGAAAGGAATAAAAACAAATTTTTGATTGGTAAATTTACCAAGTTGAATGGAGTCTTTCCATTCTTTATTCCTTCCAATGACTATTGTACCAATTTTGTGTTCAACACAAAAATTTACAAGATATTTGGATGCTTTATGTAAAAAATCATTTATCTTGTTATTTCTCTTATAAGATAAATTATATATCTTAGAACTATTATAATTAAAATCTTGTTTTCCGCCTTTTAAAGGTCTTTCAGATTGTAATTTACCTAACTTCTTATTGTAGAACCGATTTATAGACTTTAAAGGTTTACCATTTAGAATAAAACACTCATCTTTAGAAACACAGGAACAAAGATTATTCATACCTAAATCAATACTTAGGTAATCATTTGCGTTTAAATCTGTATTTAATTCTTTAGTTTCATAATTAATTATTACTTTAACTTTATTATAAAAAGGAATAAAACTTATAGTCTTGAAATTTTTTAATTCCTCTTTATAAACTCCATTTGGAATATGAACTTTATGCTCTTTGTTTATAACTATAAACCGTTCTTTTATTTTTATAGTCTGATAAGTAAAAGTTATTCCATTTTGTTTTGTTTTATACTTAGGTGGTTTAGGCATTCCTTTATATTTTGAAGGATTCCTTTTAAAATCTTTAAGTGTCTTAAAATAAGAAGTATAATTAGAATTTAATTGCCTTAAACATTGTTGAGCAACTTGTGCTTTGCACATTTGCTTATAAAAATTTAATTCAGTTAAATTCTTTAAAAGTTTATCCAAATCATAATAAGATAAAAATTTAGACTCTTTATTGTAGTGTTCATTTATAAAGTGTCTACCTTGATTGTATAATAAGGTAGATAGATTAAATTGCTCATTTAACCATTTATCCTTTTTAATTTCAAATGTTCTACTTAATATCATTTTCTAAATTTAAATCTTTTTATTATTTATAATTTAAAGATACCTAAATAATTTTTAGTGCTTTTTAATATTTAATTGCTATAATTTTTGACATATCAAGAGCGCGCTCTACGATTTTATCCATATCATAATACTTGTATTCAGCAAGTCTTCCTCCAAAAATAACATTTTTCTCGGAATCCGCAATTTTTTTGTATTCTTGATATAACTTTGAATTTTTGGTATCATTTATTGGGTAATATGGTTCATCACCAAATTTCCATTTCTTAGGATATTCAAATGTTACAACTGTTTTATTACTTTGAGAGTGTTCAAAATGCTTGTGCTCACAAATTCTTGTATAAGGAATTTTAGAATTTGTAAAGTTCATAACAGCAACTTTCTGAAAATCAGGAATATTTAAAATTTCCGTTTCAAACTGCAATGAACGATACTCTAAGGTTCCTAATGAAAAATCATAAAATTTATCAATTGGACCCGTGTAAATTACAGTTGTTGCTTTGCTATTCCAGAACTTTCTATTGTCAAAATAATCGGTTTTAAGAATAACATCAATACCACTTAGCATATTCTCAAACATTGCAGTATATCCATCTTCTGGAATACCTTGATATTTTGAATTGTAGTAATTGTTATCATAGGTATATCTCACAGGAAGTCTTTTAATGATTTCTGGTGGCAATTCTGTACACTTTTTACCCCACTGCTTTTCGGTATAACCTTTGATTAATTTTTCGTAAATATCCTTTCCAACAAGCGATAATGCTTGTTCCTCTAAATTCTTTGGGGTTCCATTAAATTTCTGACTGTCAATAATTCTTCGTGCCCTTTCTGGGTCCGTAACACCCCACATTTTTTCAAATGTGTTCATATTGAATGGAAGTGGATATAAATTGTCGTTATAATTAGCAATTGGAGAATTGATAAAATTTTTAAACTTAGTAAAACGGTTTAAATAATTCCAAACTTCTTCGTTATCTGTATGTAAAATATGGGGCCCATATTTGTGTACATTTATTCCTTCGACCTTTTCTGTATAAACGTTTCCACCAATATGAGCGCGCTTTTCAATTACTAAAACCTTAAATCCACCGTCTGTTAATTCTCTCGCAAGAACGGATCCGAATAAACCTGCACCAACAATCAAAAAATTATATTTCATAATATACCTCTTAGATATATTTTATGCTTTTTATTACCATTCGTCAATGTCATTTTTAATTCCATTTGTTAAGATGTCATAAACTTTTTGATAGTCTCCTTTTTTACACGCTTCGTATAAGGCATTATGGAGAAGGTCATCAACAATTTCAATTCCTTTTTCAATATTTTTCCAATTTGGTACAATAGTAAAAAGACTGTTTTTAGTTAAAACAAATTTTAAATAATCTCTATATAATAGATATGTATTCATAATACAACGATATTGATAACCATCTTCTTTTGTTGAAGCAATAGTATTATTTCCATACATAGATAATGACCTATCATTATCAAACGAAGCGATAAAAGGCAATTCAAATGTTTTGATGTCCCGCTTGTAACACTCAACATCAAGCGATAAATCTTCAAGAATAGTTTTTCCAAACTTTTGACTATAATGCACGTCCTTAAGGGTTTCAACATTCAACATTAAAGCAGCTACCGAATGTGCTGGAAATTTTAATACTTTTTTCCAAGTATAATGAGCACAATTTATTTCTGCGTGAGCTAACCCGACAATTCCCCAGTTATCATAATCATTGACAAGTTTTAAGGCTAATTTAAAGGCATCCCAAATACTTCCTTTTTTCTTTGTGTTTGAAACGCTTGTCGTTCTTGGTTGGTCTGGATACCAAACGTCAAGTGAACGGTCATCATCTATCATTATGATGTGTTTAAAGTTTGACTGCTTTGCAAATTCCAGCATATACTCTCTTTTTGGTCCTATTCCTCTCCATTCAAGTCCCATTGAGTCAAATTCTTCTTTTCTGATTTCGTGAACGGTAACATTTCCAGGGAATGACTCTGGATAATTGTGGCGATCATCTTCGTAAATGAATAAATGAACTTCGCCAGGAATATCCCCAAGATTGGGGATAATTGTACCTTTTCTATTCTTGTAACTTGGAATAAACACAGGTGGTAGTTTATCATTATGCACTAATTCCAACGCTTCTTTGACTTTATGATTTAAAATTAACTCCTCTAAATTCATTACCAATCCTCAACCGTTATAGTAGTGCTTTTATTTAGATATGCAGAAAGTTTTTCCTCGTCCATAGTCTTACAAATTTCAGCAAGTTCCAAATCAACTTTATTAGATGCAACTGGAACAAAGAAAATTTTAATTTTACCGTTAAGCTGTCTAATACGTGCGTACTCTGGAAATAATCCTGCAACCTTCATCAATAATTGGATCCAAGGTAAATGAACAAGTAAGGTATCTTTGTCATTGTTGCAAGGAAATTCTGCTTTGATAAATGTTGGAATATTGCAAACTAAACCTTCCCTTGCACAATCTAATGAAAAAATAATGTTTTCAGCTGAATGTTTTTCAAGTCTGTAATTGATATTTTTCTCAACCAATTGCTCCACATCAACAATGTATGTCTGGGTCGCAATACCTGGCTTATATGCGTTTTTATAGTCCCAGTGTAAAGGCAACATCTCGGAGTCTCTAATCGCACATACGGCACAATTAGTTTCTTCCTGAATTTTCTGCATAATTTTAAATGCTGTTGTGATAGATAACTTCTTTAATAACGCACCTTTCTGCTCCTTGAATGACTCACCTGGGTTCATCTTACAATATGCCAAGTCGTCATCTGTCGTAAAAAATTTTTTAATTCCGTTTTTAATTGCGTACTCTAGGATCCATCTGCGTTTTTCAACAATTCGTCTTTCAAGGACAAACTTGTCAATATCTGTTTTTGGAATAATAACTTTCTGAGCATCCACATCTTTATAGGACTCAATGTCGTCTTCATCAATAACCAAAATAGCATTAAGGTCTTTCACTAATCCCAAAACATTTGCCTTTGGTCTGTTTTTATAAGTTGGAACAAAAACAGGAACTAATTCCACATCCTTTACAAACTCATCGATACCTGTTAAGTCCTTTTTGTTTATAGCAATGTACTCATCTAAAGTCATATTATCCTCTTACTTCTAAATATTTTTTAACGCCATAACCGAAAATCATAGCATCCTTACTGTAAAACCTACAATTTTTTAATACTAAATAAAATTTTATTTAAATTACCTTTGAAAAGGGATCAATAGTCACTTCTCTTGAATAGTATTTCCAACTATCTGCGGTACCATATTTTTTGATACCTTCTTTAATTTCCTGCTCTAAGGTGTCAAATTTTGTTTTAAGATTTTTTGCCCAACCACTTGTAGGAATAGCACTAGCCATTCCTAAATCAACGGCAATAGTTTTTTCATTTATTGAAGCGCCATTAATTGCTGATGAGGTATAAGAGAATGGTCTAAAATATTCCTTAGCATAAATTTTAACATTATTAGGATATTCAACAAAATCACGTTTTACTGGTTTAAGATTATACTTTTCACCAATTGGCTTAAACATAACTGGACTTGAAATCAAAGAACCTTCATTCCAGTTTTCATATACTGCATACCAATCATTTAGAAATTGTTTTGAAAAGTCGGATCCATCAGAACCAATTGCACCAGGACAAATACATTTGGCGCTTTCACAATATAAAAAAATTGAGGATTCCAACATATCCTGTGTAAATGGATTTATCATAAAGGTATCTGTATCAAGATAAATGCCACTATGTGAACGCATAAAATTAAATCTAGCAGGGTCCGAAAGATAAGACCAGTTTTTTCTCTTAAACGCTTTTTTATTCCATTCCAAATTCATATCAATATATTCTTCTGGAATTTTAATAACCTCAAAATCAGGGTTACAACGTTTCCAAGAGTCTATGTCATTTTGAACATACTTAGGTTCCGAACTTCCGTACCAAAAATAATAAATTTTTTTCTCAATCATTTAGATCACCTTTTAATTAACACAAAATATTTATAAGGAGCTTTTCAGCTCCTTTTGTGTTAGGTGAAACAAATGATCACATATTGCTTATCTTAAAGAAATATTTTGTGACTCAATGAATTTTACAACTTCCTTTCTTAAGCGTTCTAAATTATCAGAAATAAGTGTAAATCCACCTACTCCCCAAACAAAAGAAAATGTTGTTCCATCCTTTTTGATGACTGTTAGAGTGTGATTTGGTCCCTTTGTAACGGTGATATAATCATAATCACTCTGAATGTATGGGTTTAAGGCAATCTGAAGATTATCCTTAACAGTTACTTTTAAAACGACCTGGGTCTCATCATTAGCTACAACGTTAAACATTTTATTTCCTTCCTTTTTAAATCATCTCATTTCCAACAAAAATCATTGCAATTGCAGAAACTAAACACGCAAGCATTTGTTTAATGTCTCCACTCATAAAAAATTCATAACCAAACATTGTACAACAAATTCCAGCAAAAAATAATTTTAACATTTTTCTTTTCTCTCTTTAACTTACAAATTAATTATAAAATATTTTATATACAATTTCAATATATTTTTTAAATTTTTTGCCTAAAATAAAAAAGTCTTTACAAATCAAAGACTTAATAAAAATAGATCTTTAACTAAGTTATTGATTTATAAAGACTTTTCAAAAAGCGTAAAAAATACTGAATAATTATTCAGAAAAGCGATCTAAATCACATTTTTTGGTTACCACAAAAGTTTCACATATAGAGTATATTCACGATCTACCGTTTCATAATTTTGGTGAGTTTCTGAAGTGATATTAAAGGAAATAACATCAAATGGTTTGTACTTTTCCAATTCATTTGTTATGTTAATTTCTTTATGTTCTTTTGTTCGCAAAATAACTTTATCAAATGTTATTTCGGAACTTCTTATTAATTCATTTAGGGTCATACTTTTCCTTTTAAAACTACACTTGTTGGTTCATTACCTCAAGGCGATCGCCGTTATGCAATTCTACCATTTTTCCAAACCTTCAGTAATTTCATAATTACATATATACACTTCAACTGTTTTGTCTGATTTATTTTTGCTCGAATTGTTCCAAGCATTATAAGATTTATTTAGATAATATACATTGTATTCCTTTGCAAATTCCTTAAGCAATTCATTTGAACGTCCTTTGTGTTCAAAAACATTTGAAATTCCAAATTTAGCACTTGTCTGACTGCAAAAATCTTGTAGTTTCAGCTCTTCCTTTTCTGTCCAACCAGAATTGTAATTTGCATTAGTAATCAGATAAGGAGGATCTAAATAAATAAAGTCATTTTCCTTATATTCAAAAGCATTTAAAAAAATCATCAAAATTCTGACTGTAAAAATCTTTGTTTTTGAATTTAAAAATGTCTAAATCATAGTGATGCTTCCCGTTTATTTTAAACAAATTTCCAAATCCTGCATTAAACTCATTTTTGGAATTAAACCTTATCATATGATTAAAAGAACATCTTGAAAGAATATACAGAAGCAAAGGGTCTTTTGATGAATTATATAGAGTCCTTATATTATAAAAAGCTTCATCTTTTATATTATAAAGATCATATTTTTCAATATATTCTTGTAATTTGTTTTCTTGATATTCAGTCTTAAAATAATTATAAAGGTCTATTAACGGTTTACAAATATCATTACACTTATAATGATTGGCATTAACATTCAAAGATACTGTACAGCTGCCACAAAAGACATCATAAAAAGTATCTATATTTTTTGGAAATAACGGCAGTAATTGTTTCATCAACGAAAATTTACTACCACTATAAACTATTGGAGATCTTACCATTCTTCTAAATTCTCTTTAATTTATATATTTACTACCGTATTCTCTATTCTACTTTTTGCAATTTCAAAGTAGTTTTTATCTAGTTCAATACCTATAAATTGCCTGTTTAAATTCTTACAAGCAACTCCTGTAGTACCGGAACCCATAGTGAAATCAAGAATTAGGTCATTTTCATTAGAATATGTTTTGACCAGATATTCAAGCAGCTCAACAGGTTTTTGAGTCGGATGGAGTTGATCTTGTCTTCTCCATTTTTGTGGAAAATCAAGAATACTTATAGGATATCTTGTTCCTTTGTTGTCTGTTTGAACACCAGCAATACCATACTCCATATTGTTTATTTTGTTTGGGGTATAATTTCGTTTATAAGGCGTTCCTTCTGTCATTTGAGGATTATAGACGCTAGCACTCTGACCAAAAACAAGAATATTCTCGTGTTTTTTCAATGGCATATATTTTGCTGTCAAAGGACTTCCGCATTTGGATTTTTTCCAAATAAGTTCATATCTAAATCTTTTTTCATTGGATAATGCCAACTTATAAGAAAAAATACCATTACCAAACAAAACAATATTTCCTTTTGGAATTATCAAAGCATTAAGACGTTTCCACATTTCATCAAAAGGAATTATAGAATCCCATTTGCAAGCTGTAGATCCATACGGAGGATCGGTTATGATAGCATTGACTTTAATTCCTTTTTCAATGAGGGAATCCATAACTTCTAAACAATCACCATTATAAAGTTCTATCATTTATATTCCTATCATTGATAAAATATCATCAGTTGTCATTTTTTCTGCTTTGTCTATTTGGACATCCTTTTTGTGGATCTCTCTAATTTCCGATTTTGCAAACTGTTCGGCATTCTTTTTGTCCTCAACTGTCTTAAAATCGGTTTCCCCGATTGGATCACTAAATCTCATTTTCTGATAGTCAATATCAAGCATAAAACTATCGGTAATACCTGTATAACGATTTTTTGTGAACTTAACAAGGACCTCTGATTTTTCTTTCATTGCTTCATTTTGGAGAATGAACATCATTAAATCAGCAGTTGCATTTGTACCGTACGAATCGGACACCGCAGAGTTATCAACTCCGTCAACCTTGTTGATTGCTGAACGATTTAACTGTGAGGCACTTACAATTGGAACACCAAGTTTTACTGCTTGTGCTCTTACTTCTTCAGAAATGCTCTTAACATAAGAATACAAACCAGCATTTGCACTCACTAAATCAGACTTCATAATTCCTAAATAATCAATAAAGATTATATCAAAAGTGATACCTTTTTCAACTCGGAATTTATCAACTAAATCTGCTAACATCAATGCACTAAACGAACCCGCTGGATATTCCTTAACAAACAATTTTCCACAGGAACCCTGCATTTTGTACTTTTGATAAGCATTTAAAATATCATCTTTTGTTGTTGGTGCTCTTTCAAGAGCGGAAATCTCAACATCAGTCTTTGATAGATCTCTAAAGGTATTGACACCAATGTCAAAAACATTTGCTTGAATACGTTTCATCATCTCATTTGGAGACATTTCAAGGGACACCATCAAAACGTTTTTATTATTTTGAAGCATACCAGAAATAAAATCGCACATCAGTAATGACTTACCAACACCTTGGGCTGCCAAAATGACGTTAAGAGTTCCAGGAAGAAAACCACTTCCAATACGCTTGTTGACTGTTTTTAAGTGGGTTTTAATTCCAAATTCTCTTTTTGAATAATACTCAATTTGAGCATTAATGTCATCAAAATCAAGTCCTAAATCGCTGTCAATCTGAATCTTTGACATTTCTTCCACAAGCGATTGTGCCTTTTTGATTTTGCTTTCGTCTTTGTTCATCAGACCTTCGGAACCTATTTCAAGTGACTTGTAATAGATGGAATCCTTGATAAATCTGACGGTTTCATTGCACATAAAATCTGTGTTAGAGTTTAAATCCGTTTTTGAGATATTTTTTAAGGACTCCACAATAGTCTTTCTAAGTTCCGCATTTGGAACGTCTTTGACCATTGTTACAAGAGCAACTTCCGATGGTCGTTCTTTGTACTCTGCGTAGTATTTTTTAAGAAGTTTAAAAACCTCTTTGTTACCAATTGTCTTAAAATAATCGGACTTTAAGAGGTTAAAGCATTTGTTAAAAAAAGTCCCGTCATAGACTAGGGACTTTAAAAGAATTTCCTCAAACATACTGTAATAAATCTTTCTTTGTGTTAACGAAAATATTGTGCTGTTTTGCAAATTCCTTGACGTGTCTTAAAGTTGTTGGAGAATAGTCCCACATTTCAAGGAGTTTTAAAACACCGTTTTCATACTTAGCAACTGGCATTGTATAACTTAACAGAACTTCAACACCCTCAAAAACCTGAACTAATGCCTTTGCATAGAAGGACTGACGGGCGTCATAAATAGGAGTTAATTCGTAAATCATTTTCTGTTCCTCTCTTTTTTACATATTAATTATAATATGTTTATTATAAGAAAACAACTATTTTATGTGATTTAAAAACACATTTGCGTTTTCATTTCACATATTAATTATAATATGTTTATTATAAGAAAACAACTATTTTATGTGATTTAATTCAAATTAATTATATATAAGAATTTAATTTTAATTAATTATATATAAGAAAACAACATTTTTTTAATTGTTAAAAAGGAACTTTTAAAAGTTCATTATTTGTGATTTAATTTATATAAGAATTTATGTGATTTAATTTTAATTAATTATATATAAGAAAACAACATTTTTTAATTGTTAAAAAGGAACTTTTAAAAGTTCCTTATTTGTGATTTAATTTATATAAAAAGGGACTTTTAAAAAGTCCCCTTATTTTTAGACGTAAGTTGTATAATCCGAAATCATTTCGGGTTCTTCTTTTTCAGTAGGTTCCTCTGAAGATGGAACATCTGGAATGATTGGTTCTTCCATAGTTCTAATGTACTGAATATCAGGAGTTTGTAAAACTTTCTCAACAGCACATAAGACCGACTTTGCGTCGGTTTCGTCAGGAGAATTTGGTAAAATCATATCCTGCATTGAACCATTAATCATCTTCTTGGCTACCCAATCATCGTTCTGTTTAATGATATAAATCCATTCATCAGTTTCAAGACCATCACGGAGACGAGCAAACACATCGTAGTCTTTGACTTCTTCAGGTTTTGCAATTGCTTCTTTGTTTTCTGAAACTTCTGATGGTTCAATAACACTAGCGTCCTCAACTTCTGCTACAGGAACGTCTTTTTCAGTTGAAACAGGTGTTTCTTCCTTTTCTAAAATCTGCTTAAACTTCATTACTTTCTCCTATATTCCATAAGATAATAGTCCATCTCATTTGGGTTTTCAACGTGGTCAATTGAAACAATGTCAAAACCTTTCTTCTTTGACATATCAACCTTAACTAAAGGACCCTCATAATCAGGCACAACAATTGGAACGGAAGTGATTAACAGTCTGTCTGCTAATTCAAATCCCTCCTCAATAATTCCCTTACCGCCAATGAGGTAAACATCACCATCAATTTTAGCTAATGCTTCTTTAATACTTGAATAACATTCAACGTCCTTAACAGGGTGTGTTGTGATGATGATATTTCTACGGTCAGGAAGTTCTTTTCCAATGCTCTCAAAAGTCTTTCTGCCCATAATCACAGTCTTTCCTGTGGTTTCCTTTTTAAAATTCTTTAAGTCTGAAGGAATATCCCAAGGAAGAGTGCCATTTACGCCAATTACGCCGTTTAAATCGCAAGAAAAAATACAAGTAATCATTTATTTTCCTTAATTTTTTTAACCAGTTTGTCAATAACCTTTGTTAAATCTGGTTTATTTCTATTATCAATCAGATAATCAAACTTATAATTATCCAATTCCCGTTCTGATATGTGTTCATTTTCTGCTATCGTGTCATCTGCAATCACCTTTATTTTTAAAGCACCATTAAAACTCTCAATTTCGTGGAGAAATCGAGCATCCGTAATAATTGCGTAATCAACATTATCAGCAATTATCTTTTCTTTTATCTTATTAACCCAAAATAACTTATCGACCTTATTCACAAAAATTTCGGTTCCAAATTTCTGCAAAATAGTTCTCATTGTGGTTCCATTTACTGTGAATGGTTCCGTTGAGTTTTTAAATCTATCAAGCTCCTCTAAACTTAAAGAAAAAATCTCACATAGATATTCCTTTAAAGTGCTTGATAAAGTATATAACTTAGCATTATTTAATCTTTCTTTTAAAAGACCCGCAATATAGTCTTTGCCACTTCTTGCGGGACCTGAAATAGTTATTATCAAAGTTCAGAGCTCCACATTTTTTCGATACTTGTTTTCTGGGTTTTTGAAAGAGTCTTTTCAGTTTGAGCAATTGTCTTTTCTAACTCCTCAAGTTTTTCTGAAGTTAAAGAGTAAATTGGCATTCCGATAAGATAGTTATAACTTCCATCAACCTTTAAATAATCTACTAACTGTTTTTCAATTTCAGACTTTGAAACATTTTGAATTTTGATGGACCCAGAAATATATTCATTTAAAAATTTTGACTTCATCTTTAAAATGCTTAATTCTGTATTGATTTTTTCAATTAAAAATATCTTTCTCTTATTTAAATATTTTAATTTTATATCTATATAAAAGTCAATAATTTCTTTGGAATTTTTAAATTCTCTAACCTTGAGATTATCATCAATACTTGTATAGTTTTCTGAAATTGGTTTTAAAAGTTTTAAACGCTCTAACAAGGCGTCTTCAGATGTATCAATTCCTCTTGGGAGGGTGACTCTGAATTTTAAGGTGTTTTCACCGTCACTCTCATTTGAATATCTGATAATATTCTTCTTATCTGATAAATCATCGAGCACCTTAACATAACTCTTTAAGTCATAGGTAAATGGAATTTCAGAAATCAGATATTCATTTCCTTTTACGTGTTCAATCTTTCCCTTGACAATCCACTTGTTTGGTTCCTCACCCTGTTCAAAAGAGCCGTTAAAATTCTTGATCCAAGGGTTTAATAATTCAGTTGAAGGTTCCTTTCCAGACAACTTTTCTAAGATATATTGCTTTAGTTTTTCTGGATTTCTAGGTAAAATCTTTTGAGCAAAACCACTAGATACGCCCTCACTTCCGTTCACCAAAAGCATTGGCAAAGTTGGGACATAAAACTTAGGTTCAATTCGGGAACCCTCAAAAAACTGTTGGTCTAGGATTTCGTCATCTTCGTACTTAAACAGTTCAAACAGAGCATCGGAACCTTTTGCAAAAATGTATCTTGGTGCTGATGCCTCCTGAATACATCTTGTTCCAAAGTTACCAAATTTCTGAATTAAAGGAATATTATTGGTTCCAGCAAAATCTTGGCCCAATGTTACGACAACACCATCTAAGGAACCGTGTAAATAGTCTGCATATTCCGCACACTTATTTGATAACTGTAAAACCTTTGTTTTATCTTTAATCTTTTTTTCGTGAACAGTAAAGATAACCTTTCTAGCCGCGTTCTTTAATCCGTCAATCGCACTTCCGATTTTTCGGATATTGTCATAGCTTGCATAATTAACTAACTGTCCATTGAGTAAATCTTTGATTGAAATTTCCTGCATTACCAAGTTTCCATTAAGTTTATTAACATTGCTTGTCTAAATTTTTCATTTTTCTTTATTATATCACAAAGATCTTTAACTGTATACCTTTTAAAATTTTTTTTGATTGATTTTTTTAAGTCTGAAAGAACTTTGTAATATGCTTTATCTCCGTCTGATAACTTATTATAATGATTTATCATTTCCTTATTCCAAAGGTTATCATTAGGAAACTGTTCATAATATTTTTTAAAATATGCTATGTAGTTTAAACTCCACTCTTTATCAAGTGTTGGATCTTGAGATTTTAAAAGTGTAAAAACCTTTTCAATGTCCCATAAAGGAGCACTTCTGAAGTTCTTTATACAAAACTTCCTTATGGTTACATAATTGCTCCCTCGCTCCTTTAACATTTCCTTACAAAGTTCATCAAACTTCCAAAGTTTTTCACGTTCTGCTTCTTGGGTTTTTAAAATTTCATCTGCATTTTCGATCAAAAAATTCATATCTGCTACAACCTTTAGTACATTTTAAATTCCCTTGAAATTTGCAACAACCTTCAAGTGCTTTTGAACTTCTACTGTTTCCGAAATTAAATTCTCAATTTCTTTAGCATCCTTATAAACTTGTGGAGCCTCATCAATTGTTTTCTGACATACAGTCCTTGAAGAAATTCCAGTCATAGCGTTTTGGAAATCTTCAAGAGTTAAACTCTTCCTTGCCTGGGTACGTGATAAAATTCTACCTGCACCATGTGGACCAGAGAAATTCCAATCAGGGTTTCCCTTACCAATTGCGATTACACTTCCATCTCTCATATTAAATGGAATTAGAACTTTTTTACCCTTACTACAGGAAATAGCACCCTTTCTTAGAATTTTATCATCAAAATCTATGTAATTGTGAACTGTTACAAATGCACCAACTATTCTAGTATTTCCTAAATTTCTTAGAATGGTGTCACCAATCTCTAAACGATTTTTCTGAGCATAGGTTTGACAAATCCGCATATCATTCAGATAGTCATCAAAATTGGTTCCTGTTAAGAAAGACAGGTCACCTCTTGGATTGGTTTGCTTTGCAATTTTCATGTGGTGACTGCATACTTGAATTCCTAGATTTCTTGAACCACTATGAATAACAATATAACGGTTACCGTCTTCGTCTTCGTTTAATTCAATGAAGTGGTTACCACTACCTAACGATCCGATAGAACGCAAAATTTGATCTGGGTTATCTAACTTAAAAGATAAATTCTTAAGGTCATCAAACTCCTTCATTTCCGAGTTGTATTTACCTACACCAGCTGGGACTTTCTCACAAGCATCCAAGAAGTCATCAACTGAAAAATCTCCCTGTACCTTTAAGCATAAAATGGCGCACCCCACATCAACACCCACAAGGTTAGGACACAATTTATCATTGATAGTCATTGTAGTTCCAATGGTGCAACCTTTGCCTGTGTGGCAATCAGGCATTATGTGGATAACACTACCCTCTGAAAGGTCACAGTCAATCAGCGCTTTGACTTGAAAAAGTGTATTCTGGTCAACATTTTTGGTATGAAAAAATGCATCTGCATATTTTCCAGTCAATGTAATGGTAGAACCAGTCAATGTAATGGTAGAACTCATCTTAACTCCATAAAAAGTCATTTCTTACTATGTATAATATAGATCTTTATAATAAGGAAAACAACAATTTTAATTTCAAAATGTGACTAAAATCACACTAAGCGTCTGCTATACTAAAAGTATTTTCAAGAATAAACTTCTTTCTAGGAGCACTATCAGAACCTAACCAATCATTAAGATTTTCCTCACCGTTTTCAAAATTGATGATACTTATCATCTTTTCAATTCCATCGACCTTAATAACTTCCTGTAAATCGTTTTTGTCCCAAGAACCAAGACCTTTGAAATAAAATGACTTTTCGCCTTTCTTTATTTCAATATCTTCATTAAGATTGTAAATCCAATGCTGAATTTTATCATTCTTGAAAAATGCGACAACAGGTGTATCAAGAATACCTACACGGCCTTCGTATTCAGGTAAATACTTGTGAATAAACCCACTAAGTAACGAACGGATGTGTATGCCGTCTTTTTTTCCTTAATTATACTGACCCCCCCCAAAGGGTCAGTCTAAATCCTGATCGGTTGCATAAACAATATATTGATATCCACTCTTTAATACTTTTCTTCGTCTAATATTAGGATTATTCTTATATGCTGATAATTGTTCATCTGTGATTGTTTTTAATTTATTAATTTTCATATTCTTTACCTATATAACAATTTTTTCTAATTTTTGCAACATATCTAATGTGATACAATTTTCCATTTAATGGGACATAATTATTATTTAATGATTTATGATGATCATTAATATTATTAAGTATAACATAATCTTTTTTATAATGCAACCAATAAACATCTTGCCTACATTTAAAAATATTTTCCCCATCAGATACCCAATAATATCTGTTTTTATATGTTGAAATATGTCTATCATAATTTTGAACAGAAATCATATTATTACAATAAGGACATTGTTTATATTCACGTTGATATTTGGCATACATTCCTTTTAAATTTTCGTTATTTTCAAATTCTTCTTTTGTTACGCATACGTTCTCATTAGTTTTAATATTGTATGCCATGATTCTTTTTTCTCTAAATTCAAATTCATCTTTATGAGAATTATAATATTCTTTTGAAACTTTTACTTTATTTCCGTTTTTATCTTTAGTATAAACAAATCCATAATTCAAACCGACTAAATTATTTCCTTAGCATATTCTTTGGTACAATGAACCAAATTTCCTTTTGAATCTCTATAAATTGTTTTTCCTTTATTTAGAGGAATATATTTTTCTTGGTGAGAATAGTATTCTTCGCAAGATACAGATATTGGTAAACCATTTTCTTTTAAAAGAACGTGAACAATACCTGCATTGTCATTTCGGCCATTACTACCGGAATTACATCTGTTATAAAAAAGAGGTGATTTGGATGCTTTAACTCTATTTAAATATTGTTTTTCGAACATTAATGCTTCGGCACTTGTATTAAAAATTTTGACAACTTTTATTTTAAACTGTTTTACATTGTGTCTAAAATATTCATTTAAAATTTTTGATGAAGTAAAATATTCTTTACCAATATCAATATATTTTGAGGACCTTTTTCCTATATAATGTTTAAGATCACCTCTAGGATTTGTATCTGTTAATCTATAAACATAATGCAACATTATAGTAAATCCTTAACTAATTTCCAAGAACCTTTATAAAAGATTTCGTCATTCTCATTAACTATTTGCATTTTGCCATCTATTTCTATTTCATACCAGTCGCCATCTTCTTCAGGTGATTCGTGAGTTGTATTTTTAATAATATTATACAGATCAGATAATTCTTTATTGGAAGTGAATTTCTGCTGAGAAACGTCCCAAGCATTTAATGGTTTACCTTTCAACATATAATAACCGCACTCTTCCATTCCAAAAGTTGGCATTAATGAACCTGCGGCTGATTCACCTTCGGTAATCATTAGATACTTATTTTCTTTATTTGCAGGAACATATTTGTCATTCTTGATTTTCTTAGGTTTACTAATTGCCTTCATTTCTGCTTTACGCTTTAACTCTTCCTTGATTTTGAAGACATCAACGATAGGGTCAATGATGGCAGAATTTTTTAAAACAGACTTAATGATTGGTTCCCAAGAACTATCACCAAAATAGGCATTCATTTCACCTGTGGTATTGGTAATCTTTTCTTTAGTCTGTGAGTTAAATTTTGGATTTGCAAAATTCTTGATAAAGGCAACCACCATAAGTTTGTTCTTAATATCGGCTGGCTTTAAGGTTTTGTACTTTCTGATTAACTTGTCCCTAATACCATTAGAAACGTAAGAACTGATAATATCAATGTGGGTTCCACCGTCTTTGATGTTAAGTCCGTTTACATAACTAAACTGTTGGAATTCATCTGTGTCCGATGGTAAAATTGCAAACTGATAATTTTCGGTTTCAAAAACTTCGTATTGGTCACCAAAAAGTTTGATGTACTTCTTAAAAGAAGTAATACCTATCTTTTTTCCGTTAAATTTAAAAGTGATTTCAGGAAATGTTACATTCAGATTTACAAGTCTTTGCTTAATTAGGTCAATGTGTTCTTGAGTGATTTTCTCTAATCCAAATCTTTCTAAGTCAGGATAGAATTTTACTGAAACTCCATGTCCTACGGACTTTTTAACGGTATCAACAAAGGTACTAGCATTATCTTTAAAGGTAATCTCATAACGGTTTTCCCCGTCATCAGAAATACCAGTAAACTTCTTGGACCAAACATTAGTGCAGTAAGAACCAACGCCGTTCATACCAATTTGAGTTCTGTTTTGGTCATTTCCGAAATTGGAACCAGACATTGCATAACCCCAACACACAAATGGGATCCACTCCCCGTCGGTGTTTTTCTTTACAGGAATACCAGGTCCATTATCTACAACTTCCACGTAGTCTGGGTACATTTTTACGGAAATTTCATTACAACCTTTAAAACCCGTCTTGATTGCAATATCAACGGAATTGTCAATAATTTCATTGATGATTTTAAGCAGCCCAGGAACATACTCGACTTCTTTGATACCAATGCGGGAGTCGTTGATCAAAACGTATTCATTGGACTTAACAAGATTGTTAGCACCAATGTACATATTTGGTCTTTCAAGAATATGCTCACGTGAGGTCTTTTTAAGGTAATTTTCCATTACTCAAATCTCCATTCGATTTCTTCTAAACGTGTTTCCAGGTCCTTGATTTTCTTTTCAAGTTCCTCAATCTTTTTCTCGATAGGATCCTTAATATCCGTTTCTGCGGTTTCAACATTTTTTTTAATAACCTCTTTTTCTTCTATAATCTCAAACATATTTTTTTTTCTCTTTAAAACATTTATTTATAAATACATTATAGTAAATTTTAACAGAATGTCAATATGTTTCATCATAACACTATAAGAAAATATACATTAGCTATGCTCAATTTCTTTAGCAACCTAGAAGTTGAGTACAAAAATGAGCGTGAGCAAATCATTCAAAAGAAAATTCCAATTCACTATAAATTTAGGGAAAAGGAAATTTTAATGACTCAAACAGAAGACCAAATTGTTACAGGAAATCTTAATGTACTCCCAAGAGCGGTGTTAGAATTATCAAGTTTTAGTGTTGATACAAGCAGACAGTCTTCAAAATACAACAAGATTCATCAGTTAAGACTTCCTCAAAGCCAGGAATATCAATACAATTCGGTTGCTTATACGTTTGTATATTCACTTAAAATTCTGTGTAGAGGAATGAACGAAGCATGTCAGATTGTTGAGGAAATAGCACCAAAATTCAATCCAAATGTGGCGATTGATGTTTTTGACGCTGAAAACGAAAGCACCCCTACAAGAGTTCCAATTCAGTTAGGAAGTATAGGAATAGAAACCGAAGGATTTGAAGATAAATCTATGAACATTTGTACAGTTAGTGCTGAGTTTACATTATCTGGTTATCTTTTCCAACCAATTAAAGAGTATCCATTGATTAAGCAATTAACAATGAATTTTAATACTCCTTATAGAGAAACAGAGGAAACCGATTTTAAAGTTATTGACGGTAAACCTCAATTTGCCCCAAAGCATAGGGTTCTTAACCAAGATGAGGTTGATTACTCAGCAAGACTGTATATTGAACCTTTAGAATTGGTCAAGGAAGGAAACGTTATCACCTGTAAGTACAAAACAAATTACGATAAGGATCCAAAAATCACATTTATTTCCCAAACCGTTGAGATTGAAATGGTTTCTAAAAATTCCTGTTCTATAAATGGAAGTGGAGATGTGTGTGCCATCCTTGAAGCAGAAAACGTAAGAGCAAGTATTTTAGCGAGGTTCTAATGAAAGTTGTATTTTTACTTTTTAAAAAACTTGGAACCAATTTTTGAAATCTAAAAAAGAGGATTGGATTTTATGAGAAATGCGTTATTAGGCTATACTGGATTTGTTGGTTCAAATTTGTACGACCAACTCGACAAGGAAGGATTAGAGTGTTATAACTCAAAGAACTTTTCCGATTTAAAAGGACATTTTGATAATGTTTATTGTTGCTGTGTTCCTGGTGTAAAATATATTGCTAATGCTAAACCACTTGAGGACCTACAGAACATTCTCAAAATTCTAACTAAGCTAAAAGAGATAACCTGTGACAATTTCTTTTTGGTTTCCTCTCAAGATTGCAACGCAAACACCTTTTCCAATGAGAATTTTTTTGATATTCCGCCAACAAAATACGGAACCCATAGATTAATTTTTGAAAAGTATTGTCAGGATTTTTTTAATTGCTATACATTGAGAATTGGTTGCTTGTTTGGCAATAACCTAAGAAAAAATATTATCTATGATTTAATGAATGGGCATTTTCTTGAAAATATCAAGGAAGATTATACAATGCAGTTGTACTGTCTTGATAATCTTAAGCACGACTTTGATATGTTAAAAGCAAAGGATATAAGGGTTTTAAATAGATTTTCGGAACCAGTTTGGATTTCTGATATTATCAATGTATTTAATAAATGTGGATATAATTACTCTTTCAATTTAAAAAAGAACTTTGATAAATGCTACAATAACACAGGAATGTTATATTCATCGGAATACCAGTTATCTTTGCTTGAGGAATTTATTTGGAAATTTAAACATTCTTCAACTCCTTAAATAAGTCAAAGACATTATTAATTTTACCACCCAAAATAGAATATACATTGTCAGTTTTTAAAACGTGACAGATTCGGTTTTGATTATCTGGCGTTTGGATATAACATTTTTCCCCAAAATCAGAAAACTTGTACTCAAGTTTAATTTCTGGAATATACTTTCTAACTCTTTCAAAAACCTTTTCGTAATTAGAGGTTTTTGAAATTAGATTGTTGGTTAAGTCAGCACCAGTTAATGTTTTAAGACCATTGAAACGTTTAGGTAAACACATAGACGAAAAATAATTTCCGTCAACCACACAAAGAGCAACATTGTCAAGATTATCCCTAAAATAAATCTTTTCTGAAATTTCGGTTTTATAGTTTTCAAAAATAGGCAAGTCTGAATTTAATAAAATGTCATTTATTCCAGCATAAGAGCACAAAAAGACTTTATCAAACATATAAATTGATGAGTCAGAGCATACTAAAGTGTTTTTGTATAAGTTTGTTACCTTTTTATTATATAAAACATTATCAATTTCATTTAAAAGTGTTTGCTTGATTATTTCAATGTCAAACGTAAATTCGGTACATTCAAAAACTTCCTGAACGTTATCAAAAATATCAAATTTTGCTTTTTTGATATTCTGTCCTAAACTTTTTTGAACATTGTAAAAATCGGATGCCGAAATTTTGGAGTCCTTTGCGACTGCATACAGACTTATAAAATCATCAACGATAGCATCCTTAAATCTAAGCATAAATGGTTTAAATGTTTTTAAACAGGAAATAGCAGTAGTAATATTTCTGGGGTACATCATACCAGTATGAATACGCATTTGGCACAGATTGGATGCTTGAGTCATTGGTTCTGCTTGCTCCTCTAAAATCAAGACATCGTATTTCTTTTTGAGAAAGGTCGCAAGCATTAACCCATAAAAACCAGCGCCAACAACTATTGCTTTAGGTTTTTTAACCAATTTTCAATCTCCTTTTGTGACAATTTGGTACCAGAATAATTTTCAAGCGATATATTATGATTTATATTCGGTTGCATTCCAAATGGGAAATGAATGTTTAATATATTATACGATTTTTCGATTTCTTTAAAATCCTCATTGTTTTTTAAAATGGTTCCAAAATCAACGTGAATTCCATCAATTCCTAAACGTTTTGAAAACTCAATTAATTCTTTGTGAGTAGAAATAAAAGGGTCTTTTGAAATTGCTTCATACATAAGAATTTTATTTTTATCTTTACATATATAATAAAGTTCTTCAAAAAATTTTAAATTAGGTGATTTTCTAAATCTTGACATTCCAAACATCATTTTTGAAATGCCTAAATCATCGCACATTGTACAAGTTTCTTTAAGTTCGTTGATAAAAGATTTTCTATCATTGATGTTGGTCAAATCATAATCACCAACAATTAAGGAACCCATAGTTTCCATTGGGATATTCTCTTTAATTAGCTGAGGATTTTCAAGGTGACCTACATCTACCCTGAAGGATAGATGCTTCCATTTAGAAACTAATTCTAGTTCAAACATTTGGACTTGTGCGTGTAACACAAAAATCTTGAAGTTTGAAGGCTTTATACTCCGAGAGGTCCTTCCCAAGAGTTTGGTGAGATTTGTTGTAAACAACAGTCTCACCGAATTTTAAAATATTAATTGCTGAATTATAATCTCTATCAATAATATTACCACATTTACACTTTAGTGTACGATTGGTAACATCTTTCATTTCTGGATGCCTTTCTCCACATTTAGAACAGACCTGAGAGCTTGGATAATATTTGT
>Ga0256405_10000934_pt1 | contig 87752 bp, 148 predicted proteins | sample RumenRJG_02DNA_FD_189096 | JGI IMG/M metagenome (GOLD analysis project Ga0256405, IMG submission 189096) | Bovine rumen microbial communities from Lethbridge, Alberta, Canada - RJG_02 | ecosystem: Host-associated > Mammals > Digestive system > Stomach > Rumen | place: Canada: Alberta... | reverse complement strand
GAGATAAATGACAAATGCCCTAAATGCGGAAGCAACAAGATACAAAGACTTAGGAGGGTCACCGGCTATTTGACAGGTGACTACAAGACAGCATTCAACTTTGGCAAGCAAGCTGAAGTTGAGAATCGTGTGCGCCACAATGGTTTGGAGGCTTGACTATGAACTATGCTTCTATCGTGAAAGCAGACATCGCAAATGGCGAGCATTTTCGTGTCTCACTTTTTGTCAGTGGCTGTGCTCGCAACTGCAAAGGCTGCTTCAATCAAGAAGCGCAAAATCCAGATTTTGGCAAGCCATTTGATGACAAAGCAAAGCAGAAGATATTCAAAGAGCTTGAGCATGAGTGGTGCAGAGGAGTGTCATTCTTAGGCGGTGAGCCTTTGTCTAAGCTCTCTGACAACAGGAAAGTCATCATTGAGCTTGCAAAAGAGATAAGAGAGAAGTTTCCTGAAAAGGACCAGTGGATTTGGTCAGGCTATACACTTGAAGAGATCCAAGCAGACGACACAATGAAAGACATCTTGAAGTACGTAGATGTCCTTGTTGATGGACCATTCATTGAAGAGCAGAAAGACTTGAGCATCCCATTCAGAGGGAGCAGCAACCAGCGAATCCTGAAAAGAGGAGTTGACTTCTGATATGACTGGTTACCATATAACAGAGTAGAAAAACATAAAGAAGTTTGACATTAGCAGAGTTGGTTCTGGAATGGGGACATCTTTCTATGGGTATGGATTGTACTTTGCATTAGACAAAGCAACATGTGAATAGTACTACAAGCAGTTTCCAAAGGATAAAGACTACTTCATTTACAAAGTTAGCATAGATAGCAGAAAGATCTTCAGTGAAGATGACAAGATGCCAAGTTCTTCTATGTCAGTCCTTGAGCAGTACGCACAATTAGTTGAAGAGTTTGGAAGTGAAGAAGCAGCATCTAAGAAGATAGTTAAGCTTGGTGTTGATGGCATAAAGTATTGGAGCCATGAAGATGGAAATTCAGTTGTAGTATACAACGATAAAATACTATGCATTGTATAGACTGCAAAATGCAAAGAAGTCTTTTCAGATGGAGCAAGAACCAGAGGATCTTGAAGAGAGAGGAGTTGACTTCTAAAACTACTCGTACTCTAAAGGGTGTGGTATTTCTTGCAAAAGAAATTCTAAAGACTAGTTAGACAAGAAGATCCTAGAGCAGTGTTCTAGGATTTTTGCTTAGCTACCGCTTATGGCAGAAAGACACTGCAGTTTGTCGTAGATAGATGTTGTTTTCAAAGTAAATATGATCAAAGCAATTATTGAAGAAAGACAACTTATGGGAACACAGATATTTCTAGGAAAGCCACCTGCTAACATCGAGCAGTGGATAAAGGACCATCACGGACCAAAATTGGATGAGCCTCTCTTCTTCGAGGCAAACGAGGCAGGCGCGTCAGTCGCAATGCTATGCTGGGATGACGATTCTAGCGAATAGACCACATTGAAGTGCCATCTTCAATACTCTATTGACAAGATGGTGACTTGGGAGACATACGATGGAAGCATCGTAGAACTTGATGATTGCATGGATAACAGGGTCTACTTTAGGGCTGATCCAGAGAACCCGAACACAGACGGATTCCACAAGGAAGACTATGATCATGGAGAAGTTTGGACGCACTACTTCAAGACAGATGGGTCGGTAAAGGCCGGCGGAAACATCCAGTTCCTGCTTGAGTCCACCGGCACAAGGATGGATGTGCCAGCATATGGATTCGCCTATCTATTTGGAAAGGAAGAATATGATGAAGAAACTGGTGAGACAACATATAGTTGCACGTCCTTGACATCTGCTCCAACGTTGCCGGCAATGACACTTGCAGACTTCTGCTATATAAGCATGTTCTCTGGCTGCACATCCTTGACAACTGCTCCGAGCTTGCCAGCAACTACACTTGCTGTCTACTGTTACGGCAACATGTTCTCCAACTGCACGTCCTTGACATCTGCTCCAGCTCTGCCAGCTACTACACTTGCCAACAGCTGCTACAACAGCATGTTCTCAATCTGCACATCCTTGACTACTGCTCCTGTACTTCCAGCTACGACACTTGCTGACTACTGCTACTAGGACATGTTCAATGGCTGCACATCCTTGACAACTACTCCTGCACTTCCAGCAACGACACTTGCTGACTACTGCTACTCAAACATGTTCTATGGATGCATCTCCTTGACTACTGCTCCGAGCTTGCCAGCAACCACACTTGTCGACAGCTGCTACTACTACATGTTCTGCAACTGCTCATCTTTGACAACTGCTCCTGAACTTCCTGCAACGACACTTGCTGATGGCTGCTACTAGTACATGTTCCAAGGCTGCTCATCCTTGACATCTGCTCCAGCTTTGCCGGCTACGACACTTGCCAACAGCTGCTACAACAGCATGTTCTACAACTGCTCATCCTTGACGACTGCTCCTGCTTTGCCTGCAACCACACTTGCTCAAAGCTGCTACTACGGTATGTTCTACGGTTGCACATCCTTGACATCTGCTCCAGCACTTCCTGCGACAACATTGACGACCTACTGCTACTCTGAAATGTTCAATGGTTGTAGCAATCTCGCGTCGATGAATGTCAGCTTCACTGCATGGAACCCATCGGACGCGACAGATTATTGGATGGAAAACGCAGGAACAGAGGCAACAGGAACAAAGACATTCACTTGCCCAGCTGCATTGCCAAAGACAATTGGCAACAACAACATCCCATCTGGATGGACAATAGTAGAGAAATGACAACAAAGAAGAGGAACTTGACATGACAAAGATATAGAAGATTGGCGCTGACGGAAAGATGCACGACTACTGGCAGTACACCCCAGAAGAAATCGCTATCATGAAGCAGAAGGCAGAAGAGAAGCGCCGCAAGCAAAAAGAAGAATCTACTACTGAAAATGCTGAATGCTGAAAGCACTTAAGAAAGTATGGAGGGCGATCATGAACATGTTCAAAGTAGATGGAAATCTCTCAATTGACACAAGCAATGTGTATGTAGATGGCATGAAGGCTGACTTGTCTGTATGTCATATGTCTGACACTGACTATCATGGCCTTGTCAATGAAGGCAGATGCTAGGACAATGTCATCTATGTCGTGAGCTCAGACTTCATCAATGCATATGGTGACCAAGTTAAGAATGTAGCTGCTCCAATTGACTCAGATGACGCTGCGACAAAACAGTATGTAGATGAGTAGATCGCCTAGGTGCTCAGCAGCTGTAGCACAATGACAAGAGATGAAGTGATCTAGATCTCCAAGGAAGTCTTCAAGAGCAGCTTGTCAAGCATGTTGAGTGCTATTTAAATTACGTTGTTAGCTTCAAAATATTGAATGTAAAAAAAGGTAAATATAGTTTATGAATAACATAAACATAAGTTCAGATATAACAACAAAAGACTTGCGGTTAAATGGTTCAGTTTATTCAACTAGTAGGCTAAGCGCTATATTAAATGACATAATCAAACATATTCCACGTGTTGAAGGTTCGTGGGATACAGACACGCCAACGCAATAGCAATTGACACAATATGTCAAAGCTATATGGGCAGCATTAAGTGGAGATCAATCAAATGGATAACGCGTTTTGCAAATCTAGTTTTTTACACGTGATTGCGTTTGCAGCATGTGTTTTTGCATACTGCAGATGTCTAGCTGTAGATTAGACAACATAGTGGTGGCAAGTTCCACCAACAAGCACAGTGCATTAGGTTGGAATAGATGCTGGCCTTGGAAATTGTGACTGCCATGGCAAACACTATGCAATGTTTGTCATACCATTGAACTGCAAGCTAGAGGACCACTTCACAAAGTTTGAGCTGAAAGCTTCTACAAACAACTTCACTGCTGCAGATGAGTGGGACAGGATTGTGTTTTGGTCATTGTCTACTACAGCAGATGTTGCTTCAATGACGAATGGCAATGATGTTCTCAGAAGTGATGGAATGCGTCTGTACATTGAGAATCTTCCAAGATACTATGACTAGTTTGCTACAAACATCATTGACAAGTCACTGATGCCAACTAACAATGTGTCAATTGACTTTAGAAGATACACTAGAATATCAAATTCACTTGCAGTAGACAACACCTATGTTCTTGAGACTGGTGATCCATACTATGTTACGTCTTATGTTGTGATAGTTGATGCTAGTCTCTGCAAGCAGCATCTTCCAGCGGAAGGTTGGCTTAGCAATGAAAACGATGAGCTTATATGGACCTACTCTCGTGCAACAGGTGCTAGCATAGAGAAAGACCAACATGGAAGAATACTTTGGAGACCAATTGCTCCGGTGAAGTGGTTCAAGACACTTCCAAAGTGGGCTGACTGTGAGCCAATTGATAATTTCAACGATTAATTTTTTAAAGGTAAATAAAAAAAACAGTAAAACAAAACATAAATGGAATAAACATCATGAACAAAATGACAAAAATTGGAACACTAGTATGCGCTGCATGTACTGTCATTTTCACAGCAATAGCAGTGGATCCAAAGGTACAACCAACAATTGAAGAGACACTTGTATCAAAAGCTGCAGATGTTGCTTCTGGAAAAGTTGAATACCTTGGTTCAAGAACGTTGGATTGGAAACCAGAGTTGGCTACAAATGCTGTTCGTAGCGCAAAGCTTGCAAAAGAGATTGATGACATTCTCTATAAGTCTGATCTTGTATTCAATGTCTATAGGCATAATCAAGCAGATCTTTTCCCAAAGACATATGCTAAGTACTTGACATCTGTAGAAAGTGAATATCCACTTACAGTGAAGATCATTCGTGGTGAAGCAACACCTCCTCAGAAATCTGCTAAGAACTACATCAAGTACATAGTTGAGCGTGAGCTGTTTGAGATTTTTCAGCTAAATAGTGCAAACACTATGGGTGGAGCTGGAAAAATGAGTGGAATTGCAAGAGACATCCAAGACTCTTCAGTGTATGCTGTTCGTCGTGGACTTCGCAAAGCTGGAAAGTCTTTCGTAGCAAAGCCAAAGCTTGATGAAAATGGAAAAGCCATGAAAGATGATAAAGGAAATGCCATCATGACAAATCCAACAAAAGAGTACATGGATGAGATAACTGCTTGCTTGAATGCCCCATACTTCAATGGACTTGAAGCTGCATTGAAGAAAGTTGGTGTTGAAGATGAGAATCTTCCAAAGCTAGATGATCTTCGTGCAAAAGCAGATGAGGTAGTCAATGCTCTTCAAGAGAAGGTCTTAGATGGCGAGATTGATTTCAACAATTCATTTGCATATTACTTGAGATTCAAGCTTGGTGTAGATGGGTACAACAAGTTTGTGAAGTTGTACAATGACGGGATATGAGATCTATGGCAGTCAACTTGCATAGATTTAGCATCTTGACTCTAGCATTGGCAGCAATCGCTGCCAATGCTTGCTATGCAGAATAGAGCCAAAAGACGGTCAGACAAAGACCAATTCAGACTAGCGAGCGGCTAAACACTTATAACTGTGGCTTCAAATATATAGATGAAGCTTACCAGCTTGGTTATCTTCAAGATGCTCCAACAGTGGCATTTAAGAGTTTAGAGTAGACAGCTCATTTGCAATATGACCATAGTGATGTCAATGCCGTCCACGAGATGTGCTCAAGCATAGAATCATAGATAGACAATGATCTCTAGCTTAAGTAGACTGCAATTGAGTCACTAGACTGCACAATCAAAACATATAGCATGGTAAATGCAGCTCTAAGCTAGAGTGCTGGTCTACACCGTGCTGACGGAGCTGCTGCTAGCATCTAGCAACTAGACCTATAGGCAGTCTCTACTAGTGCTTCGGATGCTATTTAGCCTGCTCTTGGTGTTGAGTCTATCTCTGGATCCAGCGGCCAAGTTGTCTAGAGAGCAAGTGCAATTCAACATGCAGGCAGCAGCACAGACAGTGTTGTTGCATATGCAAAGAATAGTGACAGCAAACTGCAAGACATTGATGTAGCATGGTTGAAAAGAGAAAACAGCAGTAGATTGCAAGACAATGCTGTGGTATTACTGAAAAAAGAAGTCGACAGCAAACTGCAAGACAATGACATTGTTGTGCATAGAGCAGCTAGTGGAGATGCTGCACATGAACTAGCACCTAGACCAGCATCGCTTAAACTGCAAGAGCAGACAGGATAGCATATTAGCAACTTCACAACAATAAGAGCAGTAGAGGTGCCAATGTCAGAGACTAACACTGCAGTAGTTGTTGATGGACATCTCCATTGCATTGTATAGCTTGATGCTAGAGATCTACAAAACACTAGTGCATAGCTGCCAAGCATGAACGCATTAGGTGAGGAGTAGATGTTTGATGCTAGTTCATCATTCATTAGCTGGCCTAACTAGACTGCATCCACTGAGCTAGACAACCATGCCTAGCCAATTGCATCTCGTGCCAACTTTGTGCAACATACACCATCATTTGCAGATGGAAGTACGCTTCATCAAGTCTTAGCCTAGAGTTGCATTGCCAGCTCAGCCATAGGTTCTTCAAGAGAAGCAAACACTGCTAGGAACTTAGAAGACATAACAGAAGAGCAGACGATCTTTGCTGAGCATGTTGACTGGTTCTCAACTTTGTCGCAAATGTATCTCAGACTTCAGTAGTTGAGAGCCGCTGGAAAGAGCACTAGCAAGATGATGCGCTCGATTGACCACTATATAGTCAAGCAATATGACAAGAGTGAGATGCTGCTTACAAACAGCTATGTAGTAGCTTGGAGCCTCAAGAGCAAGACAGTCAACAAGTCTGGACAGTCTGACTCAATTGTCGGATTCAGCAACACTCTGCTAGAAGCTAAGAGACTTCTCTCTAGCACTATATCAGAAGAAAGTGGCATTGACTTCAGTGGCTTTCGCTCAAAAACTATCTTAAGTGAACTAGAGGGAAAGATGAAGAGTGACATGGATGTTGCATACAACTACTATGTCTACAGCAAAGATCTAGATTGCTTGATCGAAATACGTCGTTACTGACCATCCACTGCTATTCTTAGTACAAATGAAGATTTTCTGCCTCATATAAAGTCTTCACCGTTTGGTAAATATAGAGTATATGGACAACTATCAATCTACCTAAAAAGCTGAGAAGTCTAACATGAAGAAGATTGCGTTTTCAATGGTGATGTGCATGATGGCATCTACTGGATGCATAAATGGAATAGACTAGATAGTCTCTGGAGAGAAGACATCTGCCGTTGTCATTGGCGTTGAGAATGGCATTTTTGCTGGCAAATGCCCAGGATCATTGAAAGATGCTGATGACATGGCTAAGCTTCTAAAGAAGCACACTTCTGATGTGCAAGTGCTGAAAGACTAGAAAGCAACTGCTGCAGCAGTGTACTCTGCAATCAGCAAAGCGGTGAAGTCAGATCTTGCCATCATATACTTCAGTGGCCATGGTGGCAGTGAATGCTCACCTGGATCAGATGAAGCTGATGGCTGTGATGAATACATCTGCTGCTTTGACCAAGCACTTCTTGACAATGAGATATGGACTTTGGTATGCCGTGCTAGAGGCCGTGTGTTCTTGATCTTTGACTGTTGCCACAGCGAGACAATGTTCAAGTCTCCAGGCATGAAGTTCAACTTAGCATAGAGAGTGTTCTCATTAGCTAGAGACGTCAAGATGCCATCTATGCTATGCTGGAGTGGATGTCCAGATGACTCATACAGCTATGGCAGTGACTATGGTGGTGAGTTCACAACTGCATTGCTTAGATATGCTCAGTCTAGTAAGTCATACAATGATGTCTGGAAGAAGTTGTCGAGAGACACAAGCTTAGCAGCAAAGCAGCAAGCCAGAGCAACTAAGATTGGATCATTTGATACCAAGAAGAGCATATTCAAATGAGTTGCAAGCTAAACTACCTCAAACTAGTAAAAACAATGAGATGTTTTTTAACTTTTCTTTTTGCTATCGTTGCTGTTGGATCTCTAGCATCTTAGATGCAGGTGACTCTTGAGAATGACTGCTTTTTGCCAGACAAGAGCCTTGGCAAGGGAGACCATGACTACACCCACGGCACGGGATTTGAGTACATTGACAACAGCTTCTTCCATTACAAAGCTGGCCAGAACATATATGCTCCAAGTGACTTGAGGAGAAAGGACCACATTGATGGCGACCGCCCCTATGCTGGAATCATATATGGCGGAGTTGGATATGAGTTCTTCAGAGACTATGATCCAAATTGGACGCATTATGGTGAGCTAGACTTTGGCATGATTGGCCCTGCTGCATTCTGTGGTCATACATAGAAGTTCATACACAAGATCCTCAACTGCAGAGACCCTCAAGGATGGCACAACTAGCTGCACAATGAGTTTGTTGTCAATGTCTAGTGGTGGGAGAAGTACAACTAGTATCTATGTGACTATGTGGCAATAGTTCCTAGAGTTGGCGTCCTTGCTGGAACAGTCCAAGATGCTATTGAGGTTGGCTGTGACTTGAAAGTTGGCTGGAATCTAAAGAATGATGTTGGAAACAACAATATGTTCAGTGCAGCTCCAAACAAAGGGCATTCTTGGCTAGATGATCTTCAAGCTTACATCTATGTTGGCGTTGACGAGCGCTACTACTTGTACAACCACTTCTTAGAAGGCTCTTTCATAAGAAGCAAAGACAAAGACTAGCATCTTGATGTCAAGATTGCACCATTTGTTGGAGAAGTCCAGTGTGGAGCATGCGTCAAGTTCAAGAGCTTCATCGTAAGATACTACATGGTGTTCAGGCAAGATGAGTTCAAAGACTAGAAGCACTCACCAAACTATGCTGGCCTCTCATTTGGCTGGTGCTGGTGAAAGTCAGCAGTTGCATACTGCCTAGCCATTCTTCTATGCAATGTCTTCAATAGCTAGTCTGAATGTTCTTGACCCAACTACCACATTGAATCCAGCAGAATTCAGCATCTTGTCACTTGTGCAGAATGAGTACACATAAGGGTACACATACATTTGTGTGCTCAAGCCGAAGTGCCTAAGTTGGTCTACTCCATCTCTCAAGTCTCTCTTGAAAGCATATAGCTTGTTGAGCAGCCCTTTCTCATCTTCAAGTTTCAAGTGGCAGCACCCATGCAGTGCGAGATGGCAGAATGGAAGCAGTAGCAGTTCTTTGACCTAAGAGACTTTCATGAATCCATTCATCTCATGCAGTGACAGCCTAAGCTTGTCTGCATCTTCAAGTGTCTTTATGCATTTGTTGCAGGCATCATGGAGAACATGTGACTCAATTGCATATGTCTATTCAGCATCTTCACTAGCATACAGTCCACTAGAGAAGCCTAAGACACAGTCAATAGACATACTCTTGAAGAAGCTCTAGTTCTACTTCAAGAAGACATATTGTGAGAACAGGCAATCATCAAAGAAGACTATGTCATTCTTCTTCAAGTGGTCTAGAATAGAGTTGCCAAGAAGGTGCGTGTGGTGCACTACAATCCGTCTTCTCTACATCAAGTCTTTTAGCTAGACTGCCATATTCGATATTGTACTATTGCTGTGTGAGGTAAATAGCTTCATATGGCAATGGAGCTTGGAAATCTTCTTGGAGCAGCAGCAAACCTCACAACAGCTTTTGGCAAAGACAAAAGCCTCAAGAGCTTTTTGCACAGCATAAATGACTTTGGTGTCCAAGTCACAAACAACTTTGAAGTGAACATTGCTGGCTTGACTGACATAACATTCTTTGTCCAAGATGTCACATTTGGCGGGGTAAACTAGAAGTTTGAAGAGCTCCACTACAATGGTCGATCAATTCCAGTGCCATCATACATTGACTACGACCATTCAGGGACGTTGAAAGTGCTAAATGATGGAAATGGGTACATCTATGCTGCAGTGTCAAACTTCTTGCTTGGAGCAGCAAGCCCTCTTCTTGACAATGGCGTAGTGATGACCATAAAGTGCTTGACTGGAGATGACAAGTACAAAGGCTCTGTCATAACACTAAAATCGGTCAGGTTTGAGAAGCTTGATGGACTGAGCTTCTAGTACTAGGGTGGAGATGTGTCTACATTCAATGTCAACTTCTAGTACCTTGACTACACATTTACACCAGGTGCTCTTGGCACTGTTGCTGGAGTAGTAGGTGCAGTTGACTCATTGATAACATGACTAGGAGGGTTTGATGGGAGCGCTAGGTGGAATAATTGACTCGGCAGTTGGAGCAGCAACAGGGACTTCTAGTGGGACAACACTGCAAGACTTCTTGCACACATTCAGCTCATCTGAAGGGATATGGGCAAAGACAATTGACCCACTAGCATCATTTGATGTCTCAATAAAGTTCTATCCATCTGACTGGAGCAGCAAGGCTAGTGAAGACAAGAGTTGGCTCTCTAGCATTGGTGACTCACTTATGTCATCTGCCAAGAGCGCAGTCAAGTCAGCAGCAAACAATGTGACTGGTGGCCTTCTTGGCTCAATAATGAACAGCGATGTTAGCATAAAGGACAAGCATGATGGAAATACCGATGCACTTAATGGGGAAAAGACCTTCATGGAGTACCTTGCTGCGGCAAACTTGATTGTTGGCAAAGAAGATTGGGTTGGTGAGAAAGCTGGACAGAGCGTTAGCCCTCTTGAGCTACAGCTTGGCATATACTGTTAGGAAGTGACACTTCCTAACATAGAAGTTCCACCAATAGGGGCATCAACAAACTCTTTTGGTGAGTTCCCTATAAATGGCACATTTGTCAAGACTGACTCAAATGTTGTCATCTTGAAGATCGTCAACACAAAAGTCCCTCTGCATGAACGCATATTCTATCCATGGCTACGTGAGACAACAATGAATTGGTGGTCATATGACAAGCAGCCATATACAACAGCAACAATAACAGTTGACTTCACAAAGCACAATGATATTAAATATGTTTTCTGTGGATGCCGTCCAACAAAGATAACAATGCAACAAGGCACACATGAGGCATCATCTCCAAACTTGACAAGAGATGTTTCATTCTTGTTTGACTACATGCTTGTGACATCAAGCCTCACTAACTGCGAAAGCTTAAAAGACAAGTTAATGAGCACTGGAAAGTCTTTAGTCAACAGTGCAGGGTCAATGGTCAACATATAACTAGACTAGCTACACGTTTAGTCAAATTCATGCACTGTGAGGTAAATAACAATATGTTGCTATGTAGCATATAGTGTAGTCTGTATTTTGAAGTGGAGTAGATCTAATGGCATCACCATCATTTTTTTAGATACCGGGCAATGTCAAGAACTAGTTCATTCCTTTTGTCATAAACCCGAATTCTAAGATAAACTAGAAGGCATCAAGCAGCCAAGACCTTATTGGTGCTTCACCTCAAGTGTTCTCATATAGGTTGAAAACCTCAACTAAGACAGAAGGTGGAACTGCTAGACTACGTTTCTACCCTAGTTCTCTTGACAATGTCGTGATTGAAGATGACATATCACTTAGACTACTTTATGCTAGAGATAATCTGTACACGCCAGGTGTGAGATCTATAACGATGTCTGATATAATAAACAGCATTCCTGGCGTGTCAATAAGAGAGTTTTTGCCTGATACACGTCTTGACTAGTGCATCAACTTGTTCACAGAGATGATTGGCAACATGACAAAGCTCTTCAGTGGAGAGAAAGACTCATCATAGAGTAAAGATAACAAACAGTAGAAAGTAGGCACGAATGATGAAGCGGCATGGTATGAGAAGCTTATGGCAGCGGCTTGGTACACGATGAAGTACATGGTTGGAGCAACAAATCCAGACTTCTATGATGACCTCTCATTTGGGACAAATGTGCCTAATCTTCCATTCTCATCATACAAAAAAGAAGTGTATCAAAACAACACAGAGTGGCCAGGGTCGTTTGTCATGGCATTTCCATACACATTGTACTACCGTCTACAGTCTTGTGTCACAACAAACATATATGAGATTCCAGCTTAGTCATCAAACAAAGCACTGCTCAACTCTGGTGGTGGAATGGCAGGGTGGACAGATGGTGGTGATGACTTCATGTCAGTAGGTGGATTTAGAATGTCTGGAATACTTGGCAAGATTCCAGTAATTGGTAGTATCGCAAACATGATGCTTGGCAACATTGGCATAAACTACATGCCATGGTGGAATGCTGAGAGTGGAGCTAAGACAAAAGAGCCATAGATAGAGCTGAAGTTTGACTTGTATAATGACAGCTATGATGCAGCAATGATGAACTTTATATTTGTCAATACGCTTGTCCCACATAATAGGTGGGTGCAGTACAACATGTTCTAGCACTCATCAAGCCTCTATGATGTCAAGATTGAAGGAGTCAATAGACTTTTTGCATGTGCGGGTGACTTCAATGTCACATATGAAGGGATACTTAGAGACCCGCCAAAAAAATGGCTAGAAAACATTGTGAAAACACATAGTAACAACTGCATGGACAAAGATGCATTTCTGAACAACCTATTGAACAACAGGATAATAAAGGTCCCTGATGTCTATCGTGTGACAATGAACTTCTAGTCACTTCTACCAGCAAACTTCAACAACTACATATTCTCATTTGCGTAGAATGCTGGGCACATTGAGACTTACAAAGGCAACGCATATCAAGAGTCTGCTGTTGCTGAGATACTGCCAAAAGCTATGGCAAAGTACGCTAAAAGAGTGAAGCATGTTTGGGATGCAGCAGACTCAAGCGTTGAAGACACTATTGCTAAAAAAGAAAAAGAAGAATAGGCTAAGTAGCAAGCTTAGAATGCATAGTCATGAAGATAAAGCAGCTAGAGCTAGATGAGACAAACAACTACCTCAAGATAACAGACCTTGAGAACTGGTTTGAGACATTTGAAGACAAGAGGAACAACACAGTCTTTGACCTCAACCGCACAATATACATAAATGTTGACCCAAGCAAGCTTCCAGACTTTGAGTGCAGCTCTGAGATGCATTGGCCACTCATATCATACAAGATCTATGGGACAACGCGTCTAGCATGGCTTCTTTGGAAGCTCAACAAAGTAGATGCTTCAACAATATTCTAGGCTAAGTCTCCTGGAGACAGGGTGAAGTACTTGCCAAAGCAGTATGTTGATGGCATAGTAGAGGAGTTGAATGACTTTGACACGCCATGAGCAGTCCAGCATCATCTAACAACACATTCAAGTACTCCAACAAGACATACACTGTCATTGGCACACTGTTCACAAGCACTGGAGCAAAAGACAAAGATGTCAACATATCTCTTGACCCAATTGACATTGAAGAGATAGTCTATGAAGGGAAGCTCAATGACCTCTTGCTGAGAGGGCACATCATATACACTGACAAGTATGCGCTTGTTGACAAGATGTTCAACTAGCACTTTGGCTACTTCTAGCTGCTGTTTGCATTGAACAAGAATGAGCAAGATGACTAGGTTGGAATAGGTGAGATTGATGAGAAGAACAAGTTTGTCCACAACTTCATTGTGACTAACTTGAAAGTCCTCTCTCGCAGCGCAAGCATTGTCAAGTATGAGATTGACATACTTTCAATGAATTGGTTCAACTGCATGGCAAACATACAGTACTCTAACTATGACAAAGAGCCTGAGCCTTTGTTTGACATAGTGAAGGCGTGCTTCTCACTAAGCTAGTTGAAAGTAGATGACAGGACATTTGGGATGGTGTCTGTCCCGGTGAACATAAGATACATAACTTAGATGAATGACAACTTGTTCAGCGCTTTGAAGTACTTGTTCCACAAGCTGTACTACTTTCCAGACAAAGATGACTCAGTGAAGTTCTTTGTGTATGACTGGTTTGATGACAAGTACAGGCTAGTTGACTTGAAGAACAAAGACACAGCAGTTGGGACATATGGCACAATGCTGTCATTCTTCAAGACAAACAATGAAGTGCTGATATAGCAAGAGCCAACAAACATTGGGTCATTCAAGTCACCAGTGCCAAAGACAAATGTCTACTAGAATGCATTCAAGAAAGAGATGTTCTCATACGACTTCAACAATGACATGTTTGAAGTCAATGAGACTCCAAGTGACTAGACAATAAACTACTTCAATAACAAGATTGACAATGACAACTATGACTTGAAGTACTAGAAGATGTTTGAGATGCCTGGCTAGAACTACGTTGGGTATGGAGCATTCTGGAACAACAACTATGATGTGTACAACAATGCCGTGCAGATGCTAGAAGAGAGCAATTCATTCATATTGAACATAACCGGCGACATAAGACGGCAGCCTGGGTCGTACACTGTAGTGACTCTTGACAGGTCTTTGAAGAACTTGACAACAGACAATCCATCAGAGATTGAGAAGCTGAAGTAGAAGTACAAGGCTTTTGAAGGTGTCTGGATGGCATCAAAAGTCAGGAACATCATCTGCCCAAAGTAGCAGACATTTAGGCAGCAGCTGGTGATGTTCAGGAACTTCATACCTAAGTACACAGCAACAACTGCTTGATGTATGATATCTACAAGTATGTGTGAGGTAAATAGTAGTATCTACATTAGTATTTAGACATGGCAGACAAAGACAACAAGCAAAGTGGCAAAGAAAGCCAAGAAAAGTCAAGTGGACAAGAGGCAGCAAATGTTGCTGACCTCAGCATTCCAACAATAATTGCAGCACTGCATGAGAATGCTGTCAACAAGGCAAATGCTGCTGCAAAAGGTGTTAAAGTCATCAACAGTGCAATTGACAATGAAAGCGGAAAAGCTGGCTTGAAGTCTGCTGGTGAGCACATAATAAGTGTACTGCCATTGAAGCCTGAGACACCAGTTGAGAAGAAGACAGCAATAGAAGTGCTGTAGACTTATGTCTAGTGGTTTGTTGGCCCAGACCTTGCAAAGAAGGTTGACGACAGCACAGTCAAGTCTCTTCTAGAGGCCCCAAAAGGGGAGAGTGTGCATGTCATGTCATTCAAGTAGTTTCTGCTTGAAGCAGATGGTGAAGACAGCTCTACAGAGAGCAGTAGCAGCACTGAAGATGGCACTTCTACAGAAGGCAAAGAAGAAGACTCTAGCGAGCCAGAGACAAAGTCTACTGAAGAAGGTGGCACCAAAGAAGAAGATGGTGATGGAGAAGAAAAAGACAAGTCAAAGGCTGGCTACTACATTCCATACAGCTTGAAAGTTGAAGGACTGCCTTAGACTGCATTGAAGGATGCTATGAAGAAGTTTGCAATGACATTCTTTGATGATGTCACAATAAAGGCTTCAGGCTTGTTTGGTGGTGGTGCTTCATTCACAGTTAAAGATGTCAAAGACAAGCTTAGAAGCGCATTTGGCCCAATTGACCCAGATGACTTAGAAGAAAAGGTAAGCAAAGAGATAAACAGCATACGCCATCCAAACACGGACAACGCTTAGGTGTCAATTAGAGACAAGACAACTTTGATATCAGATCTTGGTAGTGCTATTGATGCTTCTTAGAAGAAGTAGATAAATTCAGCAGAGTACTCTCTTTGGATAAAGATATAGGAGTATGACCCTAAGAAGCCAATATTCAATCCAAGAGTTGTTGCTGACATAGTCTAGTCATCAATAACAGGATTGTTCAAGAAGTTCAAGAACAAAATAACAAAGAATGATGTCATCTACATTGAGAACTACAAAGACTAGCATGATGACACAAAGAAGCTTGAGCAGTTGAACAAAGATGTCCCTGAGCCAAGCGAGTTCACTGGATACATGCGTTCAGAACGAGCAAGCTATTCAGATGTTTGGTCAAAGATTGACAAAGCACTTGACAAGATTGGAAAGCACCCTTAGTTGAAGAACAGCCCTCTTGCTCAAGAGTGCCATAATGCATGGGTAAAGTTCAAGCAGCAGCATGAAAAAGATGATGAGCGCACATCTAAAGACAAGCCTGGATCTGATGCAATATAGAACTACTTCAAGTCTTTTGTAGATGCATACACTAAGGCTTTTGACAAGAACAAAAAGCAATAGAATCTCCATGAGTCATGGGACATAGAGCTATAGGCAATAAAAGACCTTGGAAAACTAGATGCATTTAAGCGGTTTGTCTTTGAGTCTCTATATGGTGAAGCTGAAGATGCATCTAGTGGAAGCAGCAGTACAGTAGATGAAGAGCTTTTAGATGCCAGTAGACTGCAAGAGATCACACATGAAGTGTTTGCACGTAGAATCAAAGACATTCCATTTCAAGTGAAAGTTGGTCCAAAAGACGCTGTCATTCAAGCATTGTCAAAATATGACACTGAAGGTGTAATAGACAAATTCAAAGAGTTTGAGAATGGCATAGCAGTTGACTTTGGCCAATTGATGAAAGAGTCAGTGAAGACTAGCATAATGTCAATGTTGTTTGAAGATGGACCAGTCTCTTTGCCATCTCCTAGTGATGTTGAAAGTGCTTTTGACTTAGTCTGCAAAAAAGCAGAAATCTCAAGTAGAGGAGATGTGATATCAATTTGGTATGAGCGTCTAGAGACTACAGGCAAATCTGGAAAGCCAAAGTCTGAGCTGTCAGAAGCTGATGCATCTAGTGATGATGACTAGAAGACACGTGATAAACTAGAAAACATAACAAGTGCATTTAGAAACAGGCTAGTTGACATTGGAAAGTCTTCTACAAAGCTGTCAATAAAGCCAATTGCAAAAGTTGGATCATCAAGCACCGTTCTTGCTTGGCTTGACAAATATGGTCTAGCAACAGACAAGGCAAAAGAGAAGCTTGACAAGTCTAAGTATGCTGCTGTCCATGTATTGAAGATTCCAGCGAAGTTTGATGACTCTGGAAAAATGAAGAAAGGCTCTCTTGGCTATAGCAGCTACACAAAAGACAATGTGCTATAGGCTCTTAGCAGTACACTAGGCACGAAGATTGATGAGCCAGTCTTTGAATTTGAGTCTACTGCAAACAGCAATCTCAAATACAATGAGACTAAGATTCCAGCAAAGTGCAAAGTGCGAATGATGTTCTTTGACTCACTGCCTAGTGGTGGAGAAGGCACTGATCCAAATCCATCTAAAGCAGACTACCCAGATGCATACATACTTCCAATTGGTGGAAAGCCACTGCCACCTCCTAAAGACATAGAGAAAGACATAGATGACTATTTAGGTGATGATGGTGACTAGACAAAGTATGATGACTTGTACATCATTCCAATGCCTGGATTGAAGTACAAAGACAAAGAGTACAATACATATGCTTGACTAAGTGAGGTGATTTGACATGGCAGAATCAGTACTATTTGAAGTTGATGCTAGCTAGATATTGGCAAAACTGCATCTAGCTGGCATATAGAGCATAAAGATAGAGAATGGCGAGTTTATAGTCAACACTGGAATATTGAATGACAATGCAAATGCAAAGCCAGACAGTCCAGGAGACATCAAGTTTGACTTGACAAACAAGACAGGCGAGTACCAAGTGGGATATGCCACTTAGATAGAGTATAGAAAGGCATTTGGGCTCGAAGATGCCATAGATGCCATTGCTGACTTGTTGGCAAAGACTTCTGGTGACAAGAGCAAGATTCTTGATGACTTGAAGAGCCATAAAGATGACTATGCCAAGTTCAATGACGCAAAGAAGCGTGTGCTAGACATTTTCTCTGCATATGGTGAGAAGATACCAAACAAGCAGATGAATGACCCAGACTCAATAAAAGAGCTTAGAGAGAAGGCGAAGCAGTTGATCTCACGTGATGCAAAGATGTATGAAGACACTCTTGATGAAGCTAAGTAGAGCTGTGCATCTAAGATCTCAGCATATCTAAAGGCATTTGCAGGAGCAGACAATGTTGATGCCATTGACTCGACAAAGCTTGGCATGGTAGACATCTCAAGCCGTGCATCTGACTCAAATGCCAAAGGCCTAGTCTCAATGTATGAGATCTAGCCAATGCCAGATCAAGAGAAAGAGAAGATGGTGGCACAGTTTAGAGCAGACTTTGAGAAGAACCCTAAGCAGAACAACTGCAAGTAGAAAGTGTGCTTCTATGTAAAGTACACACTGAATGTAGACAAGTGATAGGAGACAGAATATGAAAGACAAAGATGATGGAAAGTTTGACCCAAAGGCAGACAAGATGGTCAGAGCAATACAGTCAGGAGACAATGTGAAGGCATATAAGTGCCTAGAGTCTCTTGTGAAAGAGCGTGTTGCAAAGAAGATTGAAGACGCCTTAGAAGACTAAGGCCACATTGGAGCCTAGATGGCGTGATGGACTAGCATTTTGACATAGGGAAGAAGTGCTTTGGCATATATCTTGGAACAGTAGTCTAGCATCTTACACATGGCTAGTTGAAAGTCTACATCCAAGGGATATATCCACAAGAGTGGGCAGAGACTCCAGCACTTTTGCCTATATGCTAGCAAGTGACACCGCAGTTTGGAGGGTCTCATGATGGCAATGGCACATTCAGCTACCCTAACATTGGGTCAACTGTTGTCTGCATGTTTGCAAATGGCGACTAGAACTTGCCATTGACATTTGGGTCAATTCTAGGAGGGATGAATGCTTTTGGCCAATATGAGCACATAAAGACAAATGATGAGCTGTGCTCTAGTAGGCACTTGGTCACTGCTGGAAAGTCACACATAGAGATGTATGAGTCTGGCAAGATAAGTGCTGTTGTTGCAGACCCTATCCGGACTTAGGCAGAGGTGTCTTATGGCACAGAAGTAGATGCTCCATTGTCAATTGATGCTGTCACCTCTCGGCCAATCTGTGAGAAGGTAGAGGCAAAGCAGCTGTCTAGCATAGACTGCTAGTTTGTCATGGACAACTTCTATGGCCATGGTTCAATATCATCTAGCACACATTGGTTTGACCCTGTCTCATACTCTACAGTCACTAGTTCAGACAATGGGCAGAAGATCGTGTCTGAGAACAAGTCAGGCACTAGATAGATAGACAGCTACTGCCTAGTTGACAATGATGGACATAGAGAGTTTGGCCACACCAAGAAAGTCAAGACAACTACAATAAGCAGTACTGTAGATGGACAGTCGGCATCAAATGAGATGGCTCCTCTCACATCTGATGTCTAGACGTCATTCATGCACGGTCTTGATGGGGTCAATAGATTCAGCACAACAAGCGCTGTCACAGATGCAAGCAGCTACAGCTCTAAAGGCCCTAACAGCAGTGAGATCCACACCAAGAACAACAAGATCAATGCTAATAGCCAGTATGGCTATAGAGTAGACTCATCTTTTGGCATGTCAGGAGAAGTCAACTAGAAGCTTGTTGAGACTACTAAAAAAGATGACAATGTCAAGTCTTATAACATAAAGTCTACAAACAGCAGCTCAATACTAGCCGATGGCAAGAACAGCATAGTTTACACTACACTGTCATCTAGCCGCTTGTCTGAGACAGACACATCTATTGGGCTAGAGATGCACAGCAACAAGCACAATGCACAGGCTGTGATTGACTAGAGCTCTCACACTGGCATCAAGCTAGACTCTAGTTGGAATGATGACGACACATAGGTGCTGAATGGCACAACTGTGCAGGAAAAGCACACAAACTTCTCTAACATTGACGCTGCGTCAGGAGAGAACCCATCAATTGAGCTGAAGGCGTAGAAGAAGTACAAGAAGACAATAAATGGGTCATCTCAAGACTACAATGTTGTGTGTGAAGAGACTATCTCTCCAACTGATGGTGCAATCATTGTGAAGATAACAGACAACGTGACAAAGATGGGGTGCACATTTGAGATGGACTCAAAAGGCAACTTGAAGATCAGCGCCACAACATCAATATCAATAGATGCTCCAACAGTCAACATAACTGGTTAGACGATGACATAGACATTCATGTCATATGCTGCAACTGCATAGACATTGATGCTCACTGGCATAAATGGAGACTGCAAAGTGAAGAATGTGTCTCTATTGAACCACAAGCACCAAGAGACTTAGGCTGGAGATGTTGTCAGTCCATAGGCAACTAAGCCTGCAACACAGTCAAATTGACATGCTGTGCAGTGAGGTAAATAGTCTACTGCAGTATGGCAAACAAGATAATATCTTTTGGCGCTTAGGGCGGAGACTTCATGAACACAGACTTGAGCACTAGCTTGTCTAGCAGTGTGTCAAAAGAAGTCTTCCTTGACATAGACATCCACTCATCACTGAATGGCAAGAACTACAGCGCAAAAGAGCGTGACGGAAGATATGTTGACCAATGGAACACTTGGAAGATAGAGAAGAGTGTCAATGTCAAAGCCATATACAACTCACTTAGGAACATATTCACATGGATTCCCGGTGAGCGCATCTTGCTTCCAGAGTTTGGTTCTCGACTTAGGTCACTGCTGTATGAAGGCATAACTCCTTAGACAGAAGAGGCTATTGCTGCTGAGATACGAGGGTGCGTCAGTGAGTGGGAGCCAAGAGTGCAGATTGTTGAGATACGGAACATAAGCACAGTTGATGACACAGAAGACAACACGATACATCTTGAAGTTGTGTTCACAATCCCATCACTGTCAGAAGAGCAGTACACATACAGCTTCTCATACAACATGCAAGACTGAGAGGCTGCCCAATGAGAGTCCAATACAGCTACAATATTGGAGACATTGTTGAAGTCAAGCCATACTCGCTGTTCAGCAACCCTACTCCAATTGAGTGGAATGATGACCCATATGGATATGGCAAAGACTACTAGCCACTCAGCAAGTTCACATTCTAGCAGTCACTTGACTTGTTTGCACAGTATGATCCTGTCTATGTCAACTACTACTTGACTGCGATAGCTCCAGATGGCTAGTTGACAGCAGACTTAGTCTCATATGCAAGTAGAGTTGGAACTAGAGTAGAGATAGCAGAGTTTCCATGGATAAGTGGGTTTGCTGGATGGGTTGACAAAGATGGGCAAGAAGTCAGTGCAGGGTCTTACACATACTTGACATCAACAGTAGACTTGTTCATGTCATGTGAGTTTGAGTATTCGCTGCAGTTCAATGGAAATGGTGGAACTGGCAGCATGCAGAGCTTGTCTGCTGTAGAGCATGTGTATGTAGACAAGTCTACACACTAGGCAGTGAAGGTAGATGCCGCCATAAGTCTTCCTGACTCTAGCTTCTAGAATAGAGATCTTCGATTCCGTGCCTGGCAGATAGACTATTAGATGCACTATGCTGGAAACTAGTATGTTCTACAGCATGATGCAACAGCATATGCACTGTGGGCAGCACCAACCCAGTACATGTTGAATGCTAGATGTGCACTAGTCAATGACACAATGGTCTTTAGGCACTTCATGCTGAAGGTGAATGGAATAATTGGAAATGGCAAGATGGCAAGATTCTCAAAGCTGTGCTTTGTTGACTAGTCAACAGGCCAGGCTTTGGCATTCCCTTCTACTACTGCAGTCAAGACATTCAACATAGCTAGTTTTAGTGACAGATGTGGTCCTGAGAATGGAATAGATGGCTCAACGCAGACAATGGTCAGCTTGAATGCAACGCATTGGCCTTGTGCTATAGCATATGACTTGGGTGCTCCAATTCTTGATGTGTCAAAGTACTCACACATGCAGATATGGACAGCATCCAACTCAGCATCTTTCTCATACTTGAACATGGATGACTTTGAGCTGTATGTCAGCAACAATGGCTAGAATTGGTTCATGGCAGACAAGTATGCTGGACATGTCAATACTGGCAATGCATAGATACTGTATGAAAGCAGATAGTTGTTTGTTGATGAAACTGAGGCAGACATATAGTTCTAGCCAAAAGAAGAAGACTACACAATTAGGTCTCAAGCTAAAGGCAATGGTGGATTCATTGACACTGGATATGCTCCAACTACAAACACTAAGCTTGTCATAGAGATGAAGTCAAATAGCTAGTACACTGGCTATGTGTATGTTGGCTTCTATGATGGAGATGACAACAAAGACTTCAGGTACTTCTCAAGCAATGCGAATGAGACATACTTTGACATATCAGGGTGCAGGTTCAAGTGGGCAGGCAGTCCAACTGCAGATGCTTTCCATATAATTGAGTGCTCTAAAGATGGCTTAGTTGTTGATGGCCAATCTAGAGGAAGCAAGACAGGGTCAGTGTCCTAGATACAGTCAAGCAGCATATGCGTGTTTGGCACAGCTAGCTAGACAGTCAACTTCACATTGAGACGTCTTTAGATATATGAGTCGGGAGTCTTGAATAAAGACTTTAGGCCAGCTGTTGATGACTCATCTCGTAGTTGTCTAGTAGACTTGTTGACTGGACAGAAGTTCTACAGTTAGAATGGCACTGACATTGTTTGTTCAAACGCGAATGCTGTGCAGTACTCTAATGTAATCATAGACAGTGCATATGGCCGTGTTGAGTATGTTGATGGAGAAGACCCATACTCTGATGTGAAGACTATATAGGCAATTCCAAGTAGCAGGTACTCATTTGTTAGATGGCATGGCGACATAGGCTTTGACTCAACAGCAAACCCTTTGACTATTGCATTTACCGGTGAGTCAACATACAAGATAGTCACAGCATTGTTCAAGCAAGACTAGCAGTATTTGTTGGCACTAGACTAGTAGAGCACCTATGGAACTGCAGAAATACGCGAGTTTGCTGGCTACCCAAGCCACAAGCAGGTGACAGCTGAAGCTGTTCTTGGATATATATTCTCACATTGGGAAGGTGACTACATCACCGATGGCAACAAGAATGACAACCCACTGTAGGTGTACATGCTGCCATCAAAGCCAACAGCGTATCTTCATCCAGTTTTTGTTGATGACCTTAGATGCACAAAGATCACATCAAGAGATGGCAGCCAAAAGAGAGTGCTAGTTGATGGCCAATTGACTCAGTCATCAATGGGATATGATGACAGCATTGTTGGAGACTAGAGGTATGTTGTTGAAGTCACTCTTGGCACAGTTGTTGACAGCATTGGTGACAGATGCTTCAAAGAGTTCACATCACTGTCATCTGTCGAGTTCTCTTAGGACATCTAGTCTATTGGTGAAGAAGCTTTCTACAATTGCTAGGCACTTCAAGAGTTTGACTTCTCAAAAGTAAGAGCTCTTGGCACTAGAGCATTCTGCAAGTCTGGACTTACTTCTGTTGCAAGCATAAACAATTCTATCACATCTTTGCCAAATGAATGCTTCAACTAGTGTGGACAGCTTATGAGCATAGTCATCTAGCCACCAATAGAGTCTATTGGAGCAGACTGCTTCAGCTAGTGCCAATGGTTGGCAAGCATAGACCTTAGAGCATATGCTGGGACTATACCATCTATATAGTCTAGCACATTTGACCCGGTTGGACAAGTTGCTGGCAGGACAATATACTTCAAGACAGCAGATGAGACACAGCTAGCATATGACAATGCTGTGTGGAGTCCACTGTATGATGACTTTGATCCTCAACTTGCTGCATCTACGGTTCTTGAGTACAATGTGGCAAGGAACAGCACAATCAGTTGCACTATCTATAGAATGGGAGGGTACTCTAGCACGACAATAGACTTTGGAGATGGCTAGACAGAAGAGTACACAAAGATGACATCTAAAGTCACACACAAGTATAGGTCTGCATACTCTCCAGCTATTGTAGAGATAGACAACACATTGACAGCTCTCTACTTACGTGACAGTAAGCTGACTGCTATCTAGAAGATTGGCCAAAATGTCGCATTGCTCAAAGAGAATGCTTTGTCAGGCACAAGCATAGCATCATTCTAGATACCAAAATCGGTGCTTAGTGTTGAGAATCCATTGATGTAGAAAGCTAGCAGTGCAGGCTTGCCAACAATAACAGCATAGAGTGGTGCATCTATAGGGCAGAATTGGGTAGTATTGGCAAGTGGAAGGCTTGTCAATGTGTTTGGCTTGAGCAATCCAACTAGCTTCAATGCATCAACAACAGCCATCTTGAAGCACTTGACACAGAAGTGCTTCAGCAAATGCACAAGCCTTGCATCAATCTCTTTGCCAAGCAGCATCTAGTCTGCATAGCTTCCACTAGTTTCAACAGATGGACTTCCAAGCTTGACATCACTGAGCATACAAAGTGGAGGGGCATTCTCGGTGCAGAATGGAATGCTGCTGTCAGACAGTGGAGAAGTCTGCATGACAATCCACACTCCTGGCGCTTTGCCTGCTGCAGCTAAGTCAATAGGCTAGCTTGCATTCACCAACACGTCATTGGCATCAATAGTCATTCCAACTACAATATAGAGGATGTCTGGATATGCATTGTGCAACAACCACAGTCTTGCTTCAGTGACACTTCAAGGAAAGACTAAGAGTGAAGCACAAGAACTGCTAGAAAGCACATCTTTCATATACGGTGGGCCAGACTATGTGCAGATACATTATGAGTATGAAGATGTCCTTGTAGATGACTACAAGAAGCAAGTCAAAGACTTAGCAATAGTGTGCACGGATGGCAGCATTCCATATGTTGCAGTCACGGATGAGTCTGGATACATAAAGAAAGACCTGCAGCCAGCGAAAGTTCTCTGCTTGACTGTGACAAATGAATATGCTAGAACAACAAACCCTCTACCAGGGATGACTAATGACTCTGACAAACTAGAGGCACTTCTAGCTGGATTTGCACAAGTCACAAAGTTGAAGAACAGCGTTGCTACTAAGTCTGCTGTGAAGAGCAAGATAACTGAGATGATAAGCACTCTTGAATCTAGCTATGGTGATGAAGGGCTGTTCATATTCCATGATGGCGGCCATGGCGGCAACAATGGAGAGCACTAGTATATGTGCTTGTATGATGGCAATCTATATGACTATGAGTTTTGGGAGCTAATTAAGAATGCTAGATGCCGCATAATGGCGATATTCTGCACATGCCACAGTGGGACAATGTTTAGAGCTCCATCGTTAGATGAATTCAACAATAGAAAAATGCTTATGGCAGACAGTAGTTCTAGTGGTGGTGAAGATGATGACAGCATTCTTAAGTAGAAAGGGTGGGCAACATCTGCTCAAGAGTACTTTAATGACATGCCTTCATATGATCCAGAACGTGCTGTTCCAACTTTGGCAAGTACAAGAGGCCTTTTGAAGGCCGAAGCACCAGAGGACTTTGAGCCACGTCTGTGTGTATATGCCGCATGTTCAGACTCTGAAGTGAGCCGTATGGAACCTGGAGTAGGCCATTTGTTCGTGTTGTCTATAGTCCATAATTTTGAAAGAAATAGCAAGCTTGACTCATACAAGTCACTGTTTGACAATTCAACTACTAGAAAAGAGTTCTCTAGATATCCAAATCCAGATGACCTTCATCCTCAATACTATGTGTCAAGCGGATTTGATGACAGCACTAGAGTGTTCACATGATGTGCAATGAGGTAAATATTGCTATCAACACAGTAATATTGTAGAGAAGTTTGCACAGCAATGGCAGAATCACATAGAAACATAGACTTTTTGAGGTTTTCAGCATACTCTTTCAAAGACATGCTGACAAGAAAGCTGTCTGAGAGCACAAAGTTCACAGATCAAGTGTATGAAGGCTCAAACTTGGCAATATTGATAGACTTGTGTGCCTATCTATTTCAAGGGTTGACATACTGTGTCAACACTGCCGCATCTGAGTCAATGTTCTCAGACACATAGATATACAAGAACATATCTCGTCTTGTGAAGTTGATTGGCTACAACCCTAAAGGGTTCATTCCATCAACGTGTGAGTTCTAGTTCACAAGCGAGTATGATGACTACAAGCTGCCAATATACACGGCAATTGACACAAACAAGTTTGACAGCCGTGGCAACAAGATATACTACTCATTTGTCAATGCAACAGGGACATCAACAAGCACAATACAGTTGGCGAATGGGACTACAACAGTGCTAGCATACAATGGCCGTTGGAAACTATATGACTAGGTGTTCACTGCAAGTGGTGTGAAGTACGAGACTTTTGTGCTGACTGGCGTCAAGTCAGACTCAAGCTAGAACAAGTATGCTGCACATGGATTCATTGATGTGTTTGTGCAGAAGAATGTTGATGACCCACTGCGTGGATACTAGAGAGGTGGGATATACAAGTTTGTTGGCTTGACTGATGAGATATTTGCAAACACAATCAAGAAGTACAACACTGCAACAGATCTAGAAGGCTTGTCAATATTCAAGAATGGAAAGAATGACAGGTACTTCTCTATACGGTTGAATGAAGACAAGCAGTATGAGATAAAGTTTGGAAATGACAACAATGGCTAGAAGCTAGATGCTGGTGACAAAGTGTATGTCTTGTACTTAGACTCAAATGGCTTTGATGCATAGCTCTAGATTGGAGATGTCACTAATGGAAAGCTTGTAGAGCCAGCTGCTTTGCTTGGATTTGCGCCAGATGTGTTCTACAACCAGTTCATGAACATGCGTGGCGAAGAGGCAAACACTGCTAAGATCATAGCTAGCATAAAAGATGTCACAAACACGACAGCAAGCACTATAGCTGTGGCCGAAGAAGATGTAGAAGACATTAGGCAGACAGCGCCAGACTACTACAAGATTGGAAACCGACTAGTCAGCAAGTTTGACTTTGAGTACTATGTCAAGAACAGGTACAAAGAGAACATAATTGACGTGAAGTGCTAGAACAACTGGGACTACATATCAACATTCTATGGTTGGCTGTACAAGCTTGGCAAGTCTGGCATACGCACTGAGTACACAACATCTAAGTAGACATCACGTAGAGCTGTTGACCCACAGTACTACATATCACAAGACAAGCTGTTGAAGCATGACTACTTCTTTGCAGACCCTGCTGATGAGAACAATGTCTATCTTTGGATATACATGCAGAATATGCAAGACATCTGGAAGAAGATACTTGATGAAGACTTCTCAAGCATAAAGATATTGACAAGTGAAGTGGTGTATGTTGACCCAATACTTGTCAACTTTGAGATATGCGCTGCTCCAGTGCAACGAGCTCTTGAGTACCTTGACTCTGACTCAGTCTTTGACTCTACAAATGAGTCATATCTTGAGATAACAATTGCTGACAACACTCTCTACTCTAGCACAGCAATAAAGCTTCAAGTGAACTAGATATTCAACAGCTTCTTCAAAGATGTTGACATGTCACTTGGCTAGATTGTGTCAATCAATGACCTTGAGTCTTAGATATATGCTATAAATGGCGTGCAGAGGATACGCACAGTGTTCAGTTCAAGCGTTGAAGATGCATATGGAAAGAAAGCATATCAAGACAGGTTTGTTGATGGAATATCATTTGCAACATGGAGTGGCAGCTTGATCGATGCTGGAGATGACTTAGTGGTCAGCACTATGAACCGCACTCTAGAAGACTTCTAGTTCCCTCATCTATACAGCTAGTCAGTCATTGACAAGATAAAAGTCATAAAGAAGTCATTCAGTAACAATAGTACAGTCCAGTATTGATAGTTGGTGTAGCAATGGCAGAGATAAAGCTAGACAGCATTGGAAAGAACACATTTGGGTTCAAGTTTGTTGAAGCTCTTGGCAGCTTCATAAACAACAGCAAGTTCAAAGAAGGGTTCAACTAGTTCTCTTGTGGGCTAGCATCTAAAGACACATACATATGGCATGCTCTGTCTTGCATAGGTGAGAAGTATGGAGATGTCATATATGAGAACGTCATCAACTATCTAGACAATGCTGCAAATGTTGACTTGTGCAAGATAAAGGCACTTCAGTCAATGATGCAGGTGGTTGGAGTCAAGTATGATGTGCTAGATGCATTCAGCCACATACCAGTTGAGATTGCAAACTTGATGGACCTGTTCTCAGTCAACCACAAGTACTTAGTTGACTCAAAGACATTCAAGCAAGAGTTCATAGACTAGTTGAGTGCATTTGGCGTTGTTAGACGGGCATCACCAGACTCAGCCGACTTAGACACTATGCTAAGCGACACACAGTATGAGTTGAGCAGCCACAGCAGAGTGTCAGCTGACACTCTCTATGTTGATGATTAGCAGTATGCAAACTTCTTGAGTGGCGTGTACAAGAACGTGCTCACTAGCATGGTGTACATGCAGTATGCTGATGCTGAGAATGGGCTCTCTACTCAGCACGACTACATATATGAGTACATACAAAGCGAGATACTAGCTGATCAACAGGCAGCTGGCTCATTCTAGCAGACAGCATACTAGGAGAAGATATCACAGTTGAAAGTCTAGTATGGAATTGACAAGTCATTTGACTAGGAGGCTATTGTAGACTCAATTGAAGATGGATATGACTCATATGACAACTACAATGTGTTCTAGCAGTAGATACTTGACTATGAGATACGTAGACGCCAAGAGACATATGCATATGCCAAGACATATGATGGCATTGGTGAAGTTGGTGCTGGGCACAACTTAACTCGCTTCTCATACTACAGAGAGAAGAAAGTCAAGCAGTACTTCAAGTTCATTGAAGACACATACAACAACTTGATTGTTGAGGACAGCATAAAGAATGCTGTTGAGAATGACTTGGCAGTGACTATACAGTCATACAAGCATGACATAAACTACTTTGACATTGACTAGTCAGTGAAGCAGCCATTTTTGAAGTATGACGACATAAACAATGCAATTGAGGTGCAGACTGACTAGATCATTGCCATAGTGCAGCTTCTTGTCTCATAGACAATGGCCATAGCTGACATCCGTGACTAGGTCAAGACTTAGATACGCAAGTCATACATGAGAGGAACATTCTTGTTGATCTCATACATTGTCAATGAGTTCTTGAAGTACAACATTGCTGAGAAGTATGGTTCAACATTCTAGACTGAAGACACTGGCGTGGACTTAGGCACTATATTGAGCACGTCTATCGCAGAAGGAGACAATGTTGAGCTCATTGAGTACTATGATGACACGGAGTATTTCAACATCTCAAGAGACGTTGATGCAAAGGCAAAGTACTCTGACACGGTCAATGAGAAGTTCTGGGATAACATATACAACAAGATTGGCAAGACAACAGAAGACCTCCCTCTTGCTGAGATTGAGAACTTCTACTTGAAGCAGCTGAAGCTTGAAGACAAGAAGGTAGATGACATTGTCAACTTCTTGTCAATCATATATGAGTACGGAGCAAACAACTCATACATCAGCCGCAGCACAGGTGAGTACACATGCATGATATCTGGAAGAAGCATAAATGCTGGCTCTGAATACATTGGTGACCCATTCAACAGCATATCAACACTCTAGAGTGACATCTTGTCTGTCAATGCAATCCATGCTGGAATTGACAAGTACATTGAAGCTGGAGCATATGTTGAAGGTGAAGACACTATTGCACCAATGTCAGCATAGATTGATGAGCTGTGCGTAATAGTGTCAGCATACTATTGGCAAGAGATAAGCACAGCAAATGAGCCATTGAAAGAGAAGACTCTTGACTAGATATGTGCTGACTTTGATGCGGCATCTACAATAGCAGAAGCATTTGATGAAATAAGTGCATCATATGAAGACTTGAAGTCAGACTCAAAGTATGCATGCTATCTATAGAACAACACAAACAACAACTATGTAGAGCTTCCTGGATCTAACATAAAGATGCCTTACTTCATTGAGAAGCTACACAACTTCAAGCTGTCTATAGATGGAGGGATTGACTGGAGAAACAACCCAGTCTACTTGAGCCTAGACGCAATATTAGAAAACTACTATGCACTGTCTAGTGACTTGTTCAACAAGTTGTTTACTCTAAGTGTGTGGCCAGTCAACACAGTTAAGCAGCCAACTCCTGCTACGTACTACAACAAGGCAACAACATATTGGCCACACTACTCACCTAACTATGACAATGAACTGACTACTGTCACGCTTGACTTGAAGAACTACTTGACAAGTGAAGCCCAAGTCTAGCATGACAATGCAATGCAGCACTTGTAGAACCACTATGACAAGCTCCTTGGCTACAAAGAAGACATAAATAGGATTTTCAATGAATGCAATGAAGCAATAGCAAAGTATGATGCTATGCGCATTGGTGTTGAAGCAGTATCAAAGACATCTATGGACAATAGCTTTAGCAAGTCATATGTCATTGATGTTGGACCAGTGTATAAAATGAAGTGGGTTTGGAATGACCCTACTGACAAAAGCTAGGATGGATACTATGACATAGACGGTATAGCTTCATTCAATGCAACAGAAGTGACATCATTCAATTCACCATCAATAAACTCATCAGACTCAATTGAGACAAAACTTTCTAAACTAGCTAAGAGGACATAGTTTGAGAAGTACACTAGGCTATGCTATGGCAAGATATTGATGAATTCTAATGAAGCTCCAGATGAAGGGTCTGAGTATTTCACAGAACGTAAAGGCCATGACTACCATTGGGTATTAAAAGAAGATGGAGAAATTGTTGATGAAGGTTGGGGCCACTACTATAGCTATACATATAAGAGCACTGATGGCACGTGGTATGACAAAGATGTCTACTTTAAGCCATGGGATGGAGCGTATTCTTAGAGCACAGCTGACAACATATTGGCTACACTTAGAAATGCAATAGACCACTTGAAGAATGTTGTAGCACTTGTAAACAGTGAGTTAGATTGCTTAGGGTCAGCATTTTAGAAGATAACATTATAGACTAACATAAACATTGACAATGTCAGAGACTGTGCATCAGATGCATATAGCAAGATAACAGGCAGAATAGACTCTCTTGACAACTACATATTCTCAACCACTGAGGCAAATGGATGGCAGAGCCTTACATCAGACTCTAACTTGCTGCCATTTATGAACCGTTTGAAGTCTATATTAGCAATAAACTTGAGCGTCATTGAAGAGTACAACATACGGTACATTGACACTAAGTTCTATGAGTACACTTTGTCTGTGCAGCGAGTGCTGTACAACAACTCAGAATACTTTGACACGTATGTCAACAATGATGCAGACAGGCTTGACAAGCAGATATCTGCAATGTATGACTACATGGCAAAGAGAGATGCACAAGCATCAGCAGAAGTCTTGTCAACTACATTAGACATAAGTGCTAAGTACTATGCACAGCTAGATGAGTTCTCCAACTTCTCGCTGCTTCTCAACCGTAAGACTGTTGACTCAATAAATGATGACTACTCATACAATCTGCAGGCAACATAGTATAGAGAAGAAGTGTACAGCAAGATATCAGCACATCAGCCTGATGAGCGGTATATAGATAGTGATCCATCTTGGCCTCACCGTATGGAAGAGTGCCTTGACTACTTGCTGTGCGGAGACTATGTTGAAACTATACCTCACGAAACATTGTCTGGTGTGCTGTATTGGCTTCCATGGTCACAGCAGCAGTTTGAAGACAGCATTGTGCAGTAGATAAATGCAAAGATACCTTAGCTGCCAGAGTACATTGAGACAATGGACTTGCTTGAGACAGCAAAGCTGCACTATGCAAGTCGAGTCAAAGATGAAGAAATGGTCCTCACTAAGAAGCTTGATGCAATAGTTGAAGACCTTGAAGCTGAGATTGTGTACATCAGTGGGCAGATTCCATTCTATGAGAAGAGCCATGAGATATACTTGAAGTACAATGGCACTGAGATAGGGTATGACCCATTCTACTGCTACAAGAACATGGCATACTCATCATACTAGATACATCCATACCTCTACAACTTTGTCGAGAAGTCAAACTTGCTGTACCCACTTGCAAACAACTTCTTTATCTCATTCAGTGATGAGTATGAAGGCAACTTGGTGAAGAAAGGGATTGACAACATCCTCGGCCAGTATGGAAATGTGAAGAACATATGGAAGAGCGGGCTGTTTGACTGGACAAGCTACTAGTCAAAGTATGAGCATCAAGCACACAAGGCAAGCACTGCTGCTGGAGCATAGCACCCTAACATTGGGTACACAGGGCTGTTCTACCCTCCAGCAATTGCAGCATTTCTTGCAGACAGAGACAAGTTCTTGCAAGACGTCCAAGATGACACCCCAGACAGCTACTACCACCACTTGAACTTGCCATCATAGCACCGCCTCAAGATATATGAGCAGTTGCTGGCATATGAGTACATGCTGAGAGATGTTGCAACAGCATAGAGCACAAGCGCATTGTTTGGAGAATATGACATATACAAGTATGCAGAAGACTGCATGGGCAACTCAATATTCTTGCTCAAGTCATACAAGCACTTGTATGAGCAGCATAAAGGTGACTCTAGTTATAGACCATCATACCACGAGAAGAGAAACACTCTTGGTGAGATTTGGATGCGTGTAAAAGACCACCCACTTGCATTTCCAGCAATTGACCTCCGTGCTGGATGTGCTGGCATCTCACAGTACAGCATATCTGCTGTTGCAAACAGCTATGCTGCAGACATAAACTCATATGTTAGAGTCTTGAATGACTACTTTACACAGCTTGAAGACACTGATGGTGGCTCATACGAGACAGCACTGCTGACAAGAGACACTATTGGCTTGTACTAGATATCTGGCCTTGGCTAGAGCGACATATATGAGTATGACAAAGTCCCAGCCAACTAGTCACAGCATCTGCGCTGCTTCTTTGACTTTGAGACTGACCCATTGAACTAGTCCTTGCTGCTAGTTGTGCCATTTAGGACAGGGCAGAATTGGCAGAATGTGTACTATCCAATTGACTAGGATACGCAGCTGTCAACTCTTACAAGGCTTGATGCAAGCAATGTCAGGTATGCTGACTCATCTATAGTGGTGGCATATCTTGGAGACCATGTCTTGTTCAATAGCACTTCTGACTAGACATATGTGTATTGGTTCAAGACAGATGTGTACACACCAACAAACTCAAACATTGACAACATATAGAACAAGCAGATGCTTGTCAATGGAAGCCTTGACTATGATGGTGGAAGAAGCAAGCAGACTACATACTTCACAGAGTTCATTGGGTTTGCAAAGAACTAGAAGTTTGTGTATGCTGTGTATGCTAGAAAGTATGTGACACGAGATGGCGGCTTCACATTTGTCCACAACAACAGCAAGTTCTACAAGCCTAGTGTTGAGCTTGAGTACACTGGCTATGCTGGCCATATGCTGCTTGAGACTAAGCATGTACAGTCAGACAGCCTTCTATATGATGTGTATGACTACAACCGTGATGTTGACTAGCAGTAGGCACTAGGGAAGCAGAGCTACAAGAATGCGTCAAACATTGCCTTTGCAAGTGGAAATGGATATGCTACAGTTGGCTTCTTGACTTCTAGACGGCAGACATATGGAGACAGCTATGGCAGCAACTCAAAGATTGTAAACTTCACTGAGTACACAACTTAGATGGAGAGCTACAACACATTGTCAACAAGTGGAGAGAACCTTGAGTACCCTAAGTCAACAGCATTGATATAGACAACAGACTCTCAGCACATAAACATATACAACTCATTTGACTCATTTGTGCAGTAGCTTGTGAATGTGACATTCAAGTTCCTTGGGACATCTCTAGAGTATGACTCTACCCGCTACTTCAACTTGAACAGCGACCTTGGCTATCTGCCACAGTATGTTGACAAGCCTGGAGTCTCATACTACTGCAGAAACACAGCACTATGCAACGCACAGCAGTACAACATTGAGCTGCTTGGTCCTGAGAAGACTGACATTGAGTTCACACCAGTCATCAACTAGACTGAAGATGAGAAGTATGGCCGTGTTGTTGAAGACTACAAAGATGCCACTAAGCTGTCAGCATTCAATGACACACCACTTTCAATATTGAAGGACAGCAGAGTGGCGTCATACACATTTGACTTGTCTACTGTGTATGTCAATGGACTAGTCACTGGTGGCACGCCAAGAGCAAAGGCTGAAGAGGCGTGGCTAGACTTGATTGAGACTCCAGACCTACTAGACTACAAGTACATTGTGTTCAACACAAACTACTTGGCAATGCCTATACTGAAAGGCAACTTGAGTGACGTGCTGCCAAATGGCTACTACTACCAAGGGTCTGAACTGTATGACTTGTTGTCTGGAGAAGAGATAATAGGCCCTAACTAGACAACATACTAGAGCATAAACATGACAAACCACATTGACAACATATCAACTATAACTGCCAATGTTGAGTTTGACACATTTTAGACAATGCTGCCATCTGCCTTGACATTGAGCTGCATTGCTAGACTTCCAGATCCAGATGGAGTTCGAGAGATAGAGCAAGGCACATTCTTCATGTTGATGTACTAGAAGAACAACTTGCTGTCTTACAAGTACCACCACTTGTTTGAGAATGCAAACAAGAACATCTCACAGAAGGTCAACATGGACTAGACATGGAGCCTTGACTTGTCAAAGCAGTCAGTTGACTTGAGCGATGTGTCTATTGATGGCAGCATCTATCCATTCAAGAGCATAAACCCTGGACAGCCATACAACAAGCTGAGTGCTCAACTCGAGTTCAAGTACTCTGAAGAAGACACTATACGTAGAGAGTTCCCAAACATTGACCCTATTGATGTTGAGGATGAGATAACAATTGTATAGAATGACTCATAGAGCATATACTACTTTGCAGTAGATGACTACACATCTTTGAGTCTAGATGTTTTCAAGATGGATGTGTATCATCCAGCTTGGGAAATTGGAAGCCTTAATGGCAGGACTAGCACATACAAGATAAATCCACTTCTGCCAAAGTACAGAGACTTCTACTCAAGAGCTCTTGTCATTGAAGCAGCATACAACCTAGAGAAGAAGCTTGATGGCAGTGGAGAGTATGAAGTTGTGCAGTACTTCAACTACAAGAACTTCACTAATCCACAATATGTCTCAATAAAGTGGCCAGATGACAGGTCTCTTCCACCAGAGGCCCATACGTGCGAGTCAACAGACCCATCAATTGAGCACACATACCTTGTCTTGAGGCCTGGGCAAAGCGGTAGACTTGACATCAGAGTAGACTTTGTCTTCTACCAGAAACTCAAGAGAAGTGCCATAAACTAGTCTATTGTTGGCGCATGCAGCTAGACACTGCAGTCATACTACATAATGAATGTGTCTGATGAGAAGCCTAAGTTCATAATATCAAGAAAGCCATTCGTGGCAGATGAAGGCGTAGAAGAGACAGGCAACTACGAGCTTGAAGATGCATATCATGATGGAATGACATTTAGGTATGCAATGATGGTTGTCTAGCGTACTCGTGCAAGTGATGCTTCAACATCGCCGTTGAACAACTATGTTGCCATGTCACAGCTAGCGTTCTGGGACAAGAACCACCTTGAGAGGTTTGAATATCCAACAGAATCAACTGTAGACATTGCTGATGGCATCACTCCTCCAGACAAGTTGATTGTGTGGCCAAATGAGCCAGTCAACTTACTGAGCGAAGATGAAGACAAAGAGTTCTTTGCTTCTGACTTGCATCTTAGAGACTCTGCCCTGTCAATAATGATTGACTTCAAGAGTGAGATCCTTGACATACAACAATATCCAGTTTGGTCTTGGTTCAACTCTCACTGCTCTAACTCTCACATTGGGTACATGCCAAAGACATTCTATCTAGCATTCAGCAATGACAAGAGGCGGTGGTACAAAGCAGATGAGTTTGATGATGTCAAGAACAGCTTGAAGACAACAAACTATGCTGAAGCATATAAAGCAGAGATGCACATTGATGAGCAGTGACATCTAGACTTTGCTTGACTAGTAGTGCTCCGCCGCCCACCTGTGAGGTAAATAGCAATGTACACTAGATATGGCAAAGTACGACATAAGAGAGCTCAACTACATAACATGTGGGAAGTCATAGAACACTTTCAATGTGTCATTCTGCTACACAGATGATGGCATGATACGTTCTGGCACGCTGAAGCCGGCTGAAATGTCTTCTCTACGGACTACAACATTCTTTGGAGACATTGGCGAAGTTGAGTCAATGTCTTAGAAGTATGCTACAAACTAGGCATCAATGTATGACATTGACAGCAAAGTCATCATCCACAACTTGTATGAGCTTCCAAAGTCGTGCTTGAAGACAACTGCAGTAAAGCACTCATCTGTGTCAGTCTCTACTGAGAAGATTGACATGTATGTCCCACGCATATCAGATGACTTCATACATGTTGTGCAGTTTGAGAACTATGCATATGGCTTGACAAAGATGATGCCAAATGACCCAATAATGCTCAGTGTTGTCATGAACAGCAACTCAAACTTTGATGTCACATACCACTATGCATTGTCTAGTGGCTCACAGTTGACTTTCACCCACCCTAAGCCAAATGAGGTTGTTGGTGGGTCATACTAGACATATTAGGACCTGATAGACAACACACAAAACATGTCAGCATATGTTCTCTCAACAATTTTCTAGATAAAGAGAGACTTGTCAGGAGTCCATCACAACTACATTGTTGAGATACCTGAGTACAAGAACTACAACGCATACTAGAAAGGCTACATCTAGTGTGACTAGATAATTGCAAAGAACCACCTTGACTACACATACACACTAAGCACAACTAGCAGCTATGATCTCTTGTCATGCCGTGACTACTGCAACATTGATGTCTGTGGCGGCCAACTCTACATGACATATAGAGACAATGTCAACTACAAGAACACATTTGGAAAAGACGGCACAGTCACATACAATGACAGCATTGAGACACAGTACAATGACACGGTCTTCCAATACAAGCTAATGAAGCAGTAGAATGCAAACACATACTCCTACTAGCATGTAGAAGTGTTGAACTCTTGGAACCGCTGGGATGGGTCTAGCAATGCAGGCCACAAGTCTAGTCTGTTCTCTCTTAGGCTCTACAACACAGGGCTGAATGAAGCATTGATTCCTGAGAAAGCTAAGCAGAAGCTTAGGCAGAACATAATGAACAACATCCACAGCATCATAGACAACTTCACTCCTGCCAACACCCAGTTGTTCAACATCTACTTTGAAGGGAAATGACAGATGCTGCACGACTTCAGTGAGATTGGGCTTTCAGTCGTAAAGAACCTCAACACGAGGACTTTGAACATATCACTCTCAAAGCTTGCTGAGAATGACATGGCAATACTGCCACCAAATGACTACATCCCAAAGATATGGGAGAACAAGTGGTTCAATGACAACACCATTGGTGGGTACTCAAAAGGAGACATTGTCTGGAAGTGGGCATTGACTGAGCAGCAGTTCTTAGACAACTATGGCCCACTTGTGAAGAAGTATGCTGATGCAAATGAGCGGACAAAGTTCTATCTTCCAGCATCTTGGAGTTCAGCTAGTGACAAGGCAAAATATGTGAATGTCATCAGTGGATATGCTGAGAACATTGGGACAAAGCAAGTCTACAAGCCAAGGCAGTATCTGCCAATGCTGTTTGACTACTGCTTTGACTATGGCCATGGCAAATATGACCCTAGCATAAATAGAATAGAGATATACATATCACTTGTTGATGACAACAAGAGCATGCTGAGTGACACTACTGCATGGAAGAATGTTGCAATACGCACAAATGTAGAGCAGCGCTAGTACCTGTCAAGTGAGATGTCTGCCTTGTTTGACTAGCATGTGAAGAACTACCACTTAGATGGCGCAAAGACACAAGAAGAGTTTGACACTCTACTGCTAGCAGCAAACTTGAGCAACTTCAGCATTGATGATGCATACAGTGCTCTTAGAGTCAGAGACCACACGCAGTACATAAACTAGCAAGGCATAGACTATGTGACTAGATTTGGAAAGACAATATCTACTACACATGTTGTCCCACTTTCAACAGCTTCTGGCATACAACTGCAGACTACAAAGCTGTACAAGTGGTATAGACTGTGGAGCAGTGGGTATCTTGAGCATGGCGGTACAGTTGAGCTTCCAACAAAGTCAGTGTCTGCAACAAACTAGTTGTCAGACTATGAGTTCCAAGTAGACCTCAATTGGGAGATATCTTCAGACTTGTCTGCACCAGCGTATGACTACCCTATAAGTGCTTTCTAGTACTATGGAAGCACATTTGACTTGCAGTACTTTGCAAAAAAAGGTGAGTAGACAATACAGTCAATTGTGAGCGCTGGCCGCAATCTAGACTATGCACATAGATATTCAGTGTCACTCACACCCGTGTCTATGGTCAGTGATGACATTGTGCTGAGCGCATAGAAGTTTAAGGCATTCAACTACATCAGCAGCATTGCATATCCACAACTTGCAAATGATGACAAGAACCACACATATGTCAACTTTGAAGTGCATGACTAGCAGAACTCATGCTTCAAGATAACAAGAAGCTGCACTAGAGACTTGAGAGACGTGACAACAGCGCGGTATGTGTAGTACTACACATCTGGATACTTGTCTAGACCGAATAGAGACTACAGCATGCTAGCATGCTCAATAAGCAATCTAATGGAGTACTACATATATGATGGACATCCATTGACACTTCCTGACATTGAAGTCTGGACAAATGATGGAGACGTGCTGACGCGTGGCATAGACTATGTTGTGTACTTTGATGATGCATTAGACTCAATAGACTCAATAGGGCAGCACACGCTGTATGCAAAAGGAAACAACCCATATAGAGGGACATTGACTGCATAGTTCTGGGTGTCTCGTGAGTTCTCAGACCGCACTATCTCAGTGCATGGCCTTGACAGTAGATATAGATATGGAGGTTGATCCACAGTATGGCATACAAAGTTCCAGTAAGCATAACTGCCAGCATAAAGGCAACAGATGAGTAGATACCGAGCACAGACTTCAATGTGCTAGTGCAGTATGACAACAGTTCTCCAGCAGCTGTGTACAAGCCTATTGACTGCATAGGCTTGCAGCCTGGATACAACCTAGTGGTGCTGTCAGCTGTTGGAAGATATTCTGGACTGATACCACGAGATGTTGAGGCATACATTGACCCAACTTCGGCAATTATTGGCATTGATGACAGCAACTGTATATATACTGGAAAAAGCGTAGAGCCAATGGTCACAGTCAAAGCAAATGGTGAGTAGATACGTCCAACTTATCCAGCAAAGACTCTACTCTTTCCAAGTGAAGACAGTCCAAAAATCACGCAGTCATATGGCCCATATGAAGCATATCGTGTCTCATACAACAACAATGTCAATGCTGGCACTGCAACAGTGGTAGTGTCATCTTAGTCAACTGGCACAAGCATCAATAAAGAATTTGAGATATAGAGCCGGTAGATGAGTGACTCACATGTTCAACTATGCGGATTCAAAGATGATTTAGACTTCTATGGTGTTGCTGTGCAGCAAGACATCACAGTGAACATTGACAGCTACCCTATAAACAAGTCAAACTACACAATTACCTATTTAGCAAATAATGCATTTGGCTAGGCGTCATGCACAGTGAAAGGCAAGTCAAATATGGTTGGCTAGGTCATAAAGCCATTTGCAATATGGGGAAACTTGAGTGACGCCAATATAGACTTTACTTCTTAGTCCTACTATACAGGGCAGCCAATCAATCCATAGATCAGCGTAGACCTTTATGGAATCCCTCTTGTTGAAGGTGTCCACTATATAGTCAATGGCAGTGGGAGTGACTATTCTAGCCCTGGAACAAAGACAAAGACAATACGAGGGATAGAAGATGCCTTCATCCGCAAAGACTCAAGCAAAGACTACAGCTATAGAGTCATAGGGAAGATAAGTGATGCAGTCATCTTTGGCCCTTCACCAAGCTATGAGCACACAGGCTCGTCAATAAAGCCAAAGTTTGATGTCTTGTTCCATGACATTTGGCTAAGCAGTGGCACTGACTACTAGACATCTTATCCGTCATAGAACTACTCAACTATTGGAAAGAAGAAGATATAGATAGGTGGATTAGGAGACTACAAGCTGTCTAACTGTGTTGAATATGACATATATGGCAGTGGAAGCTCTTATCAAGAAAACACAACACTGTACTTCACTGATGGACATGTGCAGTCACTGAATGTCTAGCAGCTTACAAGAGCAAGTCTTGGCATTGACTCTAGCATTGACAGAACGCTTGTAAGAGTTGTAGTTGGCTCAAATGTCAACGCTTTAGGGCCAAAGCTATTTTCTAACTGTAAGATGCTGACATATGTCAGCCTACGTAGCTGCAGCTAGGACATAGAGCTTCCAGAAGACTGCTTTGATGGATGCATAAGACTGCAGACAGTGGTGTTTCCAGGACAGACTCCTAGTAGTGGATACACAGTCAAGAAGTATGCATATGGCAATGGCGGATACATTGACACAGCATATGTCCCAACAAACAGCACTAAGACCGCACTTTCAGTGCACTTCAGTAGTCAGTATAGCAGTAGTCCATGCATTGGATTCACTTCAGAAGGCATCTTGTCAATAAACAATGACTATAGGTTGACTGTTCCATCATAGAGCTCAGCTGTTGTCCGTATAGGTGGCCGCATATGGCAGTACAATAGAAGCTCAATGTTCTCTCCAAACACTTTGCATGCAATAGAGTTCTCAAAGAATGGCTTAAAAGTTGATGGAAACAACATAACTGGCCAATAGACCAACAAAAGCTATCTAGACAAAGTCTTAAGCCATAGCATATGCATATTTGGACAAGAGCAGCGGCTTGCATCAAATGATGTTGTGCAGCAAGTGCAGATATTTGAGGGAAGCACTCTTAAGATGTCGCTTGTGCCAGCAGTAGACTCTATTGGCATTGGCTGTCTTGTTGACACATTGACTGGAAAGAAGTACTACAGCTAGAATGGGTGTGACATAATGTGCAGAGATGACTATGACAACACCATCTACTGCTTTGTTGAGTTTGACCCTAGTGGCGGGACAGTAGTTCCAGAGATAAAGAGACTGCAGCAAGGGCAGTAGATTGGCCAGCTTCCTATGGCAGAAAGAGAAGGGCACACTTTGCTAGGGTGGATAGACAGCTCAACAGGCAACATCATAGATGCAAAGACAGTTGTTGCTGCTGACATAATATGCTTGGCATAGTGGCTAGCACAGACAAAGTTTGTGTTTGCAAGTGGATCAACAAAGTATGCTGACATAGTTGGTGTCTTCAGCAAAAACACATACACGACATATGACCCAACAGGCTCTGGCTGTCGGAGTGTGAGCCTTGGTGACAATGTAACATCTCTTGCTAAGGGTGCATTTGAAGCCACTCCTATTCAAAGCGTGTATTTGACTGACAAGATAACTAGCATTCCAGCCAGAGCATTTGAAGGGTGCAACAGCCTTGAGCATGTACAGCTTGGAGATGCAGTCTAGAGCATATCAAGTTATGCTTTCCATGGATGCGCACACCTTAGTGGAATATCACTTCCTGCTACAGTCTGCTCAATAGGCAACTATGCATTTGGAGGTTCTGGAGTCACTACTGCCGATCTTCAGCATTTGACAAGCTTGACATCAATTCCAGATGATGCATTCTATGGATGTGGAAGTCTTTCATCATTAGCACTTCCAAACACCATTGCACGTATTAATGACTATGCATTTGGCTACTGCTCTCAATTGACAAGCATAGATCTGCCAGATTCAATTCAATATGTTGGATCAGGTGCATTTATTGGATGCAGTGGACTAAGGAGAGTCAATGTTCCAGCACTTGTCAACTTCTTTGGCAAAAATGCTTTCTATAGATGCACTAGCCTTGAGTCTGTGCATGTTGATGGCATTGACAGCTGGAACAGCATAGAATTTAACAATGATAGTGCAAATCCACTGGCTTATGCACACATACTATATGACTCTAGCACTGATGATGACTAGCTAGTAGAGTATGCTAAGATATACAGCAATGATGGTCTCTCTGTGGTGAATCCATATCTATATTATGGCTGCTATAGCATCAAGAATGCTGAGATAAATTATGGCATTCTTTCAATTGGCAATGAAGTATTCCGCGACTGCAGTAGTCTGTCTTCTGTCATACTTGCTAGCACCGTGTCTGCTATTGGCAATGACGCTTTCAATGGCTGCAGTTCACTTGCAGACCTATAGATTGATGGAAAGCTGAGGTCAATTGGCAGTTATGCTTTTGCAGACACTGGATTCACAGATATGTCTTTGAGCAGCGAGCATTTGTCATACATTGGCGTAGGAGCTTTTGCTTCATGCAGACAGTTGAGCAGTGTGTGCATTGATGGAAACAACTTGTCAATTTTGCAGAATACATTTTCTAATAGCAGTAGACTGCAGAAGGTTGTTCTTGGAAAAGGAGTTGTGGCATACTAGAAGTATAGAGTGATTATAGGGCAGAAACTAGCAGGCGTATTCACAGACTGCTCTGCTTTGACACATGTTGTTCTTCCATTTGCTGGAGTGTCAATCAGTTCTTGCAATAAAGGTGTTGGATATCCATTTGGAGAGAAATCTTATGCTGGAAGCTAGCTAGTCAGTCAAGGACTTGACTACTATGTTCCACAAGCCCTTCGCCACATCACACTGCTAGACAATGAGTCACATTGCGTGCCAGAGAAGTTGTTTGCTAACTTCAGCATGCTTAGCAGCATACAACTAGGTGACAGCATATCATCTATCATGCAGTTTGCCTTCTATGACTGCAGTGGTGTGCAGAAAATAGTCATTCCACACAGTGTGAGCTCAATAGCTAGACATGCATTTGCGGTGAACGACAAGAACTATGACACGTTGCTAGATAGATATCTGCCACTGCCTTCTTTGACATGCTTAGCATTTGAAGGAAGAACACTTGAAGAAGTGCAGCAGCTAGACTAGTATCCATGGAATCTAGATGAAAGCGTGATATCATGTGGACTATGACAGCATGCAGCAAACAGCAAATGAGGAGACAAAATGCGTAAGATACCAAAGAATGCCTTTAGAAACTGCTAGACTTTGACCAACATTGCTCTACCAAGCACTGTGCTTTCTGTTGATGACACTGCATTCTATGGCTGCACATCACTTCAGTCAATCAGCATTGGCACTGGAGTGAAGTTCATTGGCTTGTCTGCATTCTGTGGCGACAGCAATCTGTTGTCAGTTGACCGTCTAGCCGATGAAAATGGATCACACACATTTGACATTGTCTGTGACTATGCTTTTGCTGGAACTGGCATAAAGAAAGCCAACTTGTCGCTGAGGTCTTCATCAATATACACATTCTGGGGAGATGGCTGCTTCTAGGGATGCAAAAGCTTAGAAGAAGTCCACATTCTTTCAGCAAACTATCTCTCACGAGACATGTTCAAAGACTGCACAAAGCTGTCTAAAGTCACATTTGACAAGAACTTCATGGCCTACACATACCCTGGGGTGTTTCAAGGGTGCACAAGCCTCACTAGCATTGTCTTGCCTGCACAGTTGATATTTGCCACAACTGACATGTTCAAAGACTGCACAAAGTTGAAGAGAGTAGAGTTCAATGAATATGATGCTGATGGCAACTATGTTGGTGCAAATGTCAGGTTGGTGCAGAAAGATGCTTTCAATGGATGCAAGCAGTTAGACACAATACAGTTCCCTAGTTCAATACAGCAGCTTGACTAGATAGATGATGGCGCATTCAATGGACTGCTTGCAAACTAGAGGCATGTGAAGATTGTCTTTCCAGGGCTGAAGTACACAGACATTGGCTCTCCTATGTTTGCTGATACCTTGTACTATGGCTAGCCAATAGAACTGCAATATCCAGAAGACTTGCTGGCACTACTGCACTAGGCATATCTAATCAAAAAGCCATTTCTACTGCTTTTGTAGTTCAAGTTCAACTTTGTCTATTCACCATAGCTTGGCGGCAAGAAGACCGTGTACATGCATGATGTCACATCAAATCACAATGGTGACTATCTGCCATATCAAGTTGACACAGATCCATTCTTCAACAGTAGAATGCAGACTTTAGAGTTCGAGTTTGATGGCACATTCACATACAATGGCACAAAATATGACTTGACTGACAAGAGTATAGTCATAGCAACAAAGACTATAGACCTTGGAACTGCTGTGCCTTATGTTGGAAGAGACTACAAAGTGATGCTAGACATCACAAATAATGACTCATACAATGCAGCAATGAAGTACATTGGTGTGATGGACAGCGATGATGTGTACATTGATGACCGTGACTATCCAGCTGACTTGACAGACGAAGAATTGACAAAGATGGCAAAGAAGTACTCATAGCTAGCATCATTGATACGCAGTTGGCAAGCTAACTACGGCTAGCAGCGTCCATGCATATCATATCTTGTACATCAATATAATAGGTCATTGAACAAAGTGGTGAAGTTGTCAAAAGACATGCCACCAAAGACAGTTGACCATATGATATACTAGATAGCTAGTACATTTGCGTCTTCTAATGCGGCTTTCATCACTCTATTCAATTTTGGGACAGCATCATCTACTCCTACAAGATTTACGAAAATAAAATTTGACAAAAAGTTGAAATGCGTAGTGAAGAAGACTAGAGCATAGACAATTGATAACTTGCACAAAGCTTTATGGACATATCTGTTCAAGAACAAAACAGCAAACAAGAACATGTCTTAGATTGGGAAAAATGTCCTTGTTGATGTAGATGGCAACTACAACCACGTATTCAATGCAGACATAAACAGCAATGGGTTCTATAGAGCATTTCCAAGATTCACATCAGACATAGCTGGCAATGTGAGCCGTAGTCTTCCATTGACAATAACAACATAGACAACCACAGTAGAATATGGTTATAGAGACCACAACATAAAGATGGTGCTGCAGAAGAACACAAACAAATATGTTGCCCCTCCTCAGTATAGTTCTGACAAGACAATGATAGACAACTTCTAGGTTGGAAAGTGGTACTACAATGCTAGAGAGCTGTACAACTATGCCAAGAGCAAGCGTGTCCCATGCTTGTTCATATATTCGCTGCTTGGCTGTGGTCCATGCGCAATATACTAGAAGAACATATGGAACAATCCAGACTTCTAGGAGTGGGCAGCCAAGTAGAACTTCTTCTTGTGTGGAATGGAAGTTGAGAAGCAGCCACTGTTTGATTCACAGCTGTAGTTCTGCTCAGATGAGCTGTCTCCAAATGCATCAAACTTTGCTAAGAGAGACAAAGGAGAGCAAGATAAAGACAAGACTCCAAATGTCTTTGGAGAAGTCTTCTACAGATATGCTTCTTCTGATGGGTCACTTGCATCAACATTGATGACACCCGTGCTAGTGTTCATGGACAAAGATGGCAGATGTGTTGACTACACATTCCACAACATTGGGCTCATCATATAGAACTATGGAGTTGGCCAAGTGATGGACTTCATAAAGCGCATGTGCTTGTATGTGTTTGATGGCAACTCACTAGATGGTGCACAGTATGTTGTAGACTGCGACAAGCCATTCTACATCTCTGACTTCCCTAAGCCTGCACAGTCTGACAACCCATATGTCATTGCAGACAAGCTAGTAGACTTCAAGTTCACTTCGCCAGAGGCATTTAACACCGAACTGCATCGAGTACTAGTGAATCTAGGAGCTATGAACAGCAATCCAACAGTTGAAGCAGCATACAAGTCACACTATGGCAGTGGCTACACAGCATTTCCATACATAGGAGGCTGCTTGTGGCAAGACATCAGCTACTTTGTTGGCTTGTTTGATGCATCTATTGAGAATGCAGGATCGGCATCAGAGTTGATGCAGTTCATAAACGATGCAGGGTACAAGTTCAAGTTTGGAGATGCTGTCTACTCATTGTCATTCAATGACAGCTATTCAATGGTAGGGTATACGCCATGCGGCGAGCACTATGTAGCAATCCCAATTTGGACACTTAGCGTGCAGTGACATCTTGAAGTAAGTAGCATTATAGTATGAGTTCAAGTCTTCCAGTATCAGCATACATTGACATAGCTCCAAATGAGTATGTCACAAAGTACTCGTTCAACCGCAACTTTGAGAAGCTGTTGAGCAATGACAACTACTTGTATGACATGTACAGCGTAAATGTTGACTCTAGCATGAGTGAGAGCCAGAAGCTGTGCTGCATATAGACATACAACAAGCTGAAGACATACTCAGCAGGTGAGTTTGCATTCTACAAGATATCAAAGTCAGACACAAAGTTCTACATACTGTCTTCTGCACAAGGCCCAAACACGCACAAGCCTACAGTCAGGCAGAATCTTGAGACTGGTGAGCTGTATGTTGTCAACAGTGACTGGTGGGTGATTGTTGGAGCAAAGAGCACTGACAAGGGGGCAAGTCTCCCTAAAGATGACGCTGACTAGTATGTCAGCACAAACAAGCATCGATTTGAGCTCAACCATGAGCAGAATGAAGATGACCCTGCCGTCCATCCAACAGGCAAGCTTGGTCTACAAGAGTCTAGCAAGGCATTCAAGTCAATGGAGAACATCTTGCCAGACAGGAGCAAGATGTTCTATCCAAGCTACCTCTAGTCTGTTGTTGCTGACTAGACAATACTAGCTGGATACATGCGCAAGTGGGAAAATGGCCTTCTTGAGTATGACTTGACATTCCGCCTTGGATACATAAGCTCTGATGCTGGTGGGCTAGACATATTGTCTACAAACAACTTTGTTGCAGGACGTACCCCTAAGAACTACTTGTACTTCAGAGACAGCGATGACTACTCTATATTCAACAGGCATGGCGACAACTATGCGGTGACTCCAACATCTAAGCAGTACAACTTAGTGCCATCAATGAACGCATATGTAGGCAAGATAGACTTTCCTGAGCACTTCAAAGACTTGAACTACATGGTGTTCACTTCAAATGTCAAGAACATTGAGACAGAGGCATACAGTCTGCAGAACAATGCAATAGCTTCATATGACAGCAGGCTGAAGATTGATGGGCTTACCATTGTAGGGACATCTAAAGATGCTGTGTTCACTCGTCCTTGCACCGTGCCAAATGAAGTTGTCAACATCAACAGCTATGCTCTAGCAAACATTGAGCAAGTAGATGATGTGCCTGTCGTGTTCAACATAGACCCATGGCAGTCTAGTCTCATCAACATCAACTCATATGCATTCTTCAGCACAGGCATTGAGTCAATAGACATACCAGCATCTACAAGGTACATTGGCCCGCATGCATTTGAGAACTGCCCAAGCTTGACATGCGTCAACTTCTATGTGTATGAGAATGACAAAGCACACTAGGTGAGGATTGACAAGCAAGCATTTGACAGCAGCGTCAAGTAGGTTCACATATACTACAAGACTCGTCTGCTCATGGGTGCAGCAAAAGAAGACCCTTCACATGAAGATGCATTCTTGAACAACATAGACTTGTACAACAAGATATATGCTGACGTGAACTATAGACTGTGGATTGGCTTTCCACTTGATGTCCGCATATTTGCGCACAATGCTGTTATGGCATCTAGACAGACTATGCTAGCCGCATCTCCTATAGTAGTAGATGCTACTGTAGTAGATGATGTTGAGAGCAGTGGAGATGGAAGTGTAAGCAAAGACAGCGAGCCACAGCCAAATGTCTTCACTATTGATGTTGATGAATTCATCCGTGAGCTGCAGCAGTCTACTAGTAGTGCAAAGTCACCTAAGATGCGCCTTGCTGCTGTGAAACCTGCTGTAGACATAAACACAGTCTTCAAGATGTCAGGCACAGAAGTGACAGGGTTCAATGCGTCAAGCATAGATGGGCTAGTTGGCTTGAACTTGAACAACTTGACTGGTACAATGCCAACGGCCATACGCTCTAACGCACTTGTTGGATTTTCACAGTTGACAAGCTTGACAGCAAACAATGGCTTGACTAGCATATATCCAAATGCATTTGACCCAGCACTAGAGGCTGTCAGCTTCACTACAGCAGCTGGCAAAGACTACAAGCTGTCAATTGACATTCCACTAGACAGCCTGTCAATCAACTTTGCAGCTGCACCTGCGTCATTCACACTTAGTGCTGCAAATAGACTAGATGATGTGTACATAGCAGGGACATCTGTTCCAAGCAATGCTATATATGCTAGTGGCATCAAGAACTTGTATGTTGACTAGGTGCAGACAGTCAACAGCAAGGCATTCTACTAGGTTGATGCTATTGCCAAGTGCACATTGAAGTCATCTAGCACATATGCTACATCACTTTATTCAAGCTTGTTCAAGTCAATTTCAGCTGTTGATAGCGATCGTGACACATACTATACAGGTGTAGTTGGATCGATAGACTTGGTTGGAAGTAGATTTGACATTAAGCCACATGCATTGTGCGGAATGACTGTCTAGCACTTGTCAATAGACTTGGTAAGCACACACATCTCAGCAGAAGCATTCTTGAGCTCTTCAATTGACACCATCAGCTTTGTCAATTCACCTACTGTGCTCTCTAATGCACTTGGATATGGGTGCTTTAGAGACTGCTACTCACTGCAGCTTGGGTTTGACAAAGGCATAGATGCTTTGACATCCAATGCTGGAATGCTGAATGCAAGTAATGCCAATCTGTTCAAGATTCCTGGCAATCCACTAGTGAGAGGGACAGATGGAATAGCATTTCTAAGCGTTGATGGATATGGCACAGGTGGTGCAACATACTGCTACATAGATGCAATGGGACGATATTTCGAGTATGATAGCAGCAACTAGATATCTGGCTACACATCTTCATTGACAGCAGATGACATTGAAGACCTTGTCATTCCATACGGCGCAACCGGGATAGCGCAAAATGTCTTCAATGCAGCTGAGCACCCTGAGCTAACCACAGAGATAGACATAGGCAGCATATACATTCCATCAACAGTCAAGTCAATTGGAGACAATGCATTCAAAGGCTTGAGCTCATTGAACAAAGTGGCATCTGACCCTGGGACAGACTTGGCATACTTTGGGACAAATTCATTCTAGAACTGCTAGAGCTTATAGTCTATGCACTTTAGAAGTTGACATATCAATACCTGAATTGGCTTGCACTAGTATAGCTAGACTAGTAGAGTAGACTGTGCTTTGCCTTATGCAGTGAGGTAAATACAATAAACGCAGTTTACGTGTAGAAGGAAATTAGTCTGTGTCAATAGAGCTAAAAGACATTGGAATAAAAGATTCAGCTGTTGGTTCAAGCTTCATATATGAGCCTAGAATAAGTAGAGTCTATGCAAATGCATTCTAGAGCAATGCAAGAATAGAGCATGTAGAGATACCTAATGCAGACAGCATTGATGCAAGCACTTTTGTTGGATGCACTGCACTGCAATAGCTTGTGCTTCCTGGACTGTCGAGCTTCAATGAGATATTTGGAAATGACACCAACAAGAACGCATTGACTAGCCTCAACAGCATTGAAGTGCGCTAGAAGGCAGGAATAGCAAATGTTGACATTGGAAGAGTCTTCTCAGGTCTAGATGGATTGACTGAGCTGAAGCTGCCATCTACTGTGAAGTCAATTCCAGCAAAAGCATTCTCTAGAACAGGCTTGACAAGCTTGCTTTTTGGGTCATCTGTGTCTTTAGGCGACAACTGCCTTAGTGGCATGCCTTAGCTGCAGCGGCTGCAGTTTGACATCAGCAAGCTTCCAGCATCTGGAAACATTGGACTAAGCTCATGCCCAAACCTTTAGGCCATCTATGCTACTGCATCTACAAGCACAGTGAGGCATTCAACATTCTCTAGAACAACTGCAGAATACATACAGTTCGCCAACTAGGGCCAAAGCATCCAATATCTCGAAGAAAGCGCATTTGCAGACTGCCAGCATCTACGTACAATTGACTTCTCTAATGCTAGCATCACATAGGTTCCTAGATGTGCATTCAAAGACTGCAGCAGTCTGTCATCCGTGTACTTCAGATCAACTTTGACATCACTAGCAGAAGACTCATTCGCCGGCTGCAGCATATACAATGCTAAGCACGGATTTGACTTGGCAGGGATAAAAGACTTGCACCGTGTTGGCAAGTTTGACACTTTCTATGCATACAACATCAATCATGCATTTGATGTTGTCTGGCCTTCAGCATTCATGAATCTAGCAGTTGCTCAAGGGGATGATGCAGCATAGGCGACTAGCACTTCATTGACTGCTGCACACATAAATGCAGCAGCATTCTCTGGAATACAGTCAGAGCTGACATCATTGACATTGAGCACATTGAATGACTTTGTCCCAACTAAGTGCTTCTATGGCTCATATTCACTGCGGAAAGTGAGCTTGAGTGGACCAAACTTGACAGCAGTTGGTGACCATGCATTTGCAGACTGCTACAACTTGACATCAGTGTCATACTCAGACAGCTCTAAGATACACTACATAAACAGCTATGCATTTGCCAACTGCTACCAATTGACAAGCTTCTCATTCTCTAGTGGCCTCACAGCAATTGATGGCCATGCATACGATGGATGCTCTAAGCTGCAGTCTATTGTGTTCTCTAACCCTAGTGGCTTGTCAAGAATTGGCGAGAAGGCATTTGACAACTGCAGCCTCTTGACATCAGTGACATTCAATGGCATGGTTGACCCATCAATATCAAGCAACAACATTGGCTGGACAAACGTCATATAGATAAGCTTCCCTACATTGACACTAGAGTAGTTTGGGCATGACTATGTCCCAACAAGTTGGTTTGACAAAGCTGCTGTCAATGCAAAGTACACAAAGCTGATGGAAGTGTTCTTTGCGCACAGTACAGTTGCATACACCAAGCTAGATGTTGTGTTCACATTCAAGGATGTTGAGCTCAAGCATGATGGCGTGCGCACAGACTACAACTGCTTGAAGTATGCAGACGTAGAAAAGACACAGTTGACTGCAGTTGACATATCACAGCCTGATGTTGACTAGTTTCTACTAGATGGGGTTATGCCATCTTAGATAACGTCAATACAAGCCACTTCTTTCTCTCAAGTTCGCAGCAGTCTTGCACATCTGCAGTCTCTCAAGAAGCTTGACTTGAACAGCACAAGCACTATTGGAGATGGGGCATTGTCAAGCATGACATATCTAGAAGAAGTCCATGCTGACAAGCTATCTGCAGTGTCTCAGAAGCTGTTCTACAGTGACATCAACTTGAAAGATGTGTCAATCCTTAGAGCACAGAAGATAGACACATCAGCATTCTATGACTGCAGCGTGCTGGCATCAGCTGCTGGCTCAACAGCACTGACATCTATTGGCGATGCTGCTTTTGCCAACTGTGCAAGCTTTAGAGCCGCAGAGCTAAAGCTAGACAATGTCTAGTCAATTGGCGTGTCAGCATTCAGCAACTGCACTTCACTAGCTAGTCTGCAGTTTGACAATGTTGACTATGCACAGTTGACATCTATTGGGAACTATGCATTCAGCGGATGCACCGCACTACAGAAAGCCGTCTTGCCAGCCAAAGACTAGACAACAAATGTCACACTTCAGACAGGAGTCTTCTCAAAGTGCACATCATTGAATGATGTTTCACTGTATGGCAAGAAGACTATAGATGCCTATGTCTTCAAAGACTGCCCAGCGACATTGAGCATATACTTCAGAAACCAAGACAAGACAAAGGTCTTGAGCGACAGAGGCATTGCCATTGGCTCAATCACTTTCAGCAGCACATCATTTGGCAATCCACCAGCAGGAGCTGTTGTCTACATGAGTGACAACAACTACTCACATCCACTTCTCATAGCAACAACAGCTGACCAACTGTACTCTGTCTAGAATGCTGCATTTGTACTTTCTCACAAAGGTGGAGGGAAGTTCAAGCTAGAGTCAGTCGATCCAAACTATGAGTCTGGGACAACAATCACATACAGCATGCTGAATGGCATAGATGAGATTGATGTAGAGGCATTCAAATAGACTCGTTCAACTTAGAGCATACAGTTTGGGTTCAACTTTGGAAGTAGCACAGTCTCAATTCCAGCGGCTACATTCAGTCTAGCAAATGCTGGGTCAATACATCAACTGCACTTCACTGGGTCTGCACCAACTCAAGAGGCGTGGGACAGCTTCTACAACATCTAGCTAGGAGGAAATGACAGCATACGCGTGTTCTTTGATGACCCTGATACAGGAGGCTATGCACAAGGGAACATCATATCACGACATACTGATGTGTTTGAGTACTTGATAAATGCAGATGGCATTGACACAATTGTTGGTGTCAAAGAAGACATTGCCTTTAAGCATCGAATTGTAGACACTATAGACAGCAGCCACAAGATACTGTCTACTGAGGCACTCACTTAGACTTAGGCACTGCTCCAGATAAATGACTTTGGCTAGATATGCTCAATATGTGACTATGCATTCAAGTTCAACAACAGCATCAGCAGCATAGTGCTTTAGACTAGCTGCAGCAATCCAGAAATTGGACCGCATGCATTCTCAGACTCTGCCATCTGCCATGCCACAATAGACATAGCTAAAGCAAATGGCACAGCATAGATCAATGGATATGGATTGAATGACAATGTGTTTCTAGGCACTCTGCAATATGGAACCCGCGTCTCAGCAATTGCTCCATCAGCCATGGTGAACTGCAGGTCTCTGCTTTCATCTCTGATCTTCTCTGCCTCTATCACTTCTATAGGGCAGGCAGCATTTGCCGAGTTCACTGAGACATTTCCTAGACTGATGGATGTCAACTTCAATGCCTGCGCAAACTTACGCACTATAGGTGACTATGCATTCTACAACTCAATAAGCACGCTGCACGACAGCACGCTGTCTCTACACAGCAACTTGACATCAATTGGAGCAGCAGCCTTTGCATATGACAGAGCATCATGGACACAGCAGCTGCGCCACCTCACTTAGGTAGGAGCTGAAAGAATAGATGGAGGGGCAAGCCTCAAGGACATTGGGCCATCAGCCTTCATGTACAACTGCCTACGCAGTGTGGAGTTTCCACATGCTTTGACATCAATTGGTGACTGTGCATTTGCACATCCAAAGTACAAGTTTGGCATAGACATAAAGGACAACATACAGCACATTGGGAAGAATGCATTCTATGGAAACATTGTTCTCAACCCAAACAACATAAAGAAGAACATTGTGTCTATTGATGTCTCTATAGGCAGAATCTCAAGCATAATGGACACTGTAGTCAGCAGTGACTACACAGCTGAGAACACCGTAGGGTTCACTGATGCAACAGTGGTGTCAGCACTTGGTGATGGCGACCCATACAAGAGCTTTGTGTATGTCCTCAGTGGCGTGATGCACTTCTGTCCACAGAACTTGTCAATTGACTTGCTGGGCAGGACACTCATCAATGCTGGCAAAGAGTCATTGACAGCCTATGTGCCAAAGTACCTCTCATGCATTGGCCCATCTGCATTCATGGACTGCGCAGATTTGACTGCAGTGTCAGCGCATGAGCCTTTGTCAATTGGTGAATGCGCATTCATGAACTGCTCTAGCTTGAAGAAGATATATGGCGATGTGGCAGCCAACAGCCCAACATTCCATCTAGATGGCATAGTCAATGACAGAGCATTCTTCAACTGCAGCAAGCTGAGCGGAGTGCTGCTGCTGTCTACTGTCACGTCAATTGGAAGAGAGTCTTTCTACAACTGTGATGGCATCTCGTCATTCTTTGATGATGCCACACTTGAGATGAAGCCATATTGGGTGCTGAGCTCAATTGGAGATGGTGCATTCAAAGACTGCAGCAACTTGCAGGTGTTTGACATCCCATCAACACTAGTAGACATTGGAGACCACGCATTTGAGAATGATGCCAAGCTGCTGAACATAAACATTGACTTGGCTGCTGATGACTTTGTGAAGATCACTGATTCCCACACAATAAAAGACGCAGTCATCTAGAAGTTTGGTGACATCAATGATGATGGGTCAACACGGATAAACTTCTTAGATGTCACGTACATGAACAATGGCATAGTGAAGATAGACAGCGAGTTCATTAGGACATAGGACTACACAAATGCTGATGGCAGAAGCAGAGTTGCACTGACAGCATTGAACTACTATGACTTCATGGATGCAAAGCAGCAGTACCTTAACTTGTCAGCAGTGTCTAGAATAGACTAGTTTGTGTTCAATGGCATAGAGAAGCTCCGTAGCTTCAATGTCTTGTCTTGCTCTGACCCAGACAACCCATACTAGCTAGAAGAGATTGGTGACTATGCATTCAACAACTGCATAAACTTGATGTCTATAAATGGTGGGCAGCTTTCATGCAGCAAGATTGGTTGCTATGCATTTGCCAACTGCGAGAAGCTCTTGAGGCTTCGGCTAGCATACGGGTCACTTACTCCAAACTGCATAGCGCAAGGAGCATTCTTTGGCACATCATTGAACACTCTAGAGATTGTAGACTGCCCACTAGACAGTGGAGAAGCAGGCTATCTAGCACGGCTAGTAGAGACTCTAAAGGCTGCAATTGGATATGACTAGCACAGTAACCCAAACCCACTTGAGCTCCCTGAGCAATGCACTGTCTTGCTAGTTGACTCTGAAGGCACAACAGTAGGCAAGTATGACAGCATGATGAATGACTTGCTGCACGCATCAATTGACATCAACCGCAATGCATTGACATTTGTTGACAAGACAACAAAGTCAATCAAGCCACTGCTGCTAGTGAAGCCAATTGATGGCAAGATACCAGCTTTGGCAGCAAACACATTCCATGCCAACATTGTAGGGAGATGGAAATGACAGGAGAAGACTGACATGGGACTAGACACAAAGAAAGGCATAGTAGTCCGCGACGAGTTTGACATTGACCCATACCGTGCAGAGAACTTAGTGCTGTCTGCATAGAGCAAGTCATCACTTCCAACGTTGCCAGATGACGTCATGCTAGACAGGCACTAGAGTGTGTACTACAGTGTTGAGTATGCATTGAAGCGGTTGATGCAGAATGACTAGTTCATTGACACATTCTTGTCATCATCTAAGTCATACATCAGCTTTGCCGTCGACCGCGGTCTCTTGACATCTTAGAACACACATGTCACTGAGACACCAGACTAGACAGGCATATATTCTAGATATCTTAGCAGGCATCTAGTAGAGTACCATGGAGACAAGTCTGCCAGCTATCCAGGAATAGACCCAGCAGCATACATGCTGTCTTCTGCTGAAGCACAGTACCTTGACATAGATGCCAGCAACTTTGATGAAGCAGGGGCAAGAAGCCACTTCATGCTGTCAGCCGGCAGCAGCTTGAGCAACGACATGCTAGTAGAAGTTGAGTATGATGACAGCCCAAACGTCAGACGGGCATCAAACTATGTCAATGTGACTGTTGCAAATAGGCAGACACGTTGGGCATTCAAGCAGAACATAGTTGAGCAAGTTGGCACAGCAAGCAACATCCCAAAGCTTGACACATGCACCTACATATACAAGAGATGGCTGTCAGGCCTAAAAGAGCTGTACATCCACTTGCCATCAACATTCACATTCTACAACTAGCATGGCGCAGATGAGACAGGGAATGAGATAAACAGCAGTGCAACATGGATATGCGTAAAGATAAACAAGAGGCACTTCAATTTCAGGCACATATACTAGGCATTCATAAATGGGCAGTCTCTGCCAATGCAGATACACAATGATGACACTAGCATATCTGGGTTCAATGACATCGTGCTGCCATCTATGCTTAGGACAATGTGCACAAGCACTGAAGAGGATGGAAATGAGCAGAACACAAGCCTAGTGTACAACTCTTACCAGCAGCAGTATGTGCTGTACTTTGTCTGCTATGGCACTGATGAGCAGGCTATAAGGATATTTGGAGACTAACTAAGTAAATACTCTCAAGAGGGCAATTGACATGGCAATAAAGACAGTTTCACAACTAGATGAGTTCAACAGTGGCCACACAAATCATGGGCAAGCTGGCATCATTTCTAATGCTTTAGCTTTTTTTGATGATGGATATTTGACAGATAATGACAAAAATTCTGCTAGAGCTATATTAGGGACAGCACGAAACTACTCAAGTGGAACAACAGCAGCAAAGTTGACTGGATCACCTATACAAGTCAACAAAGGCACATATTGGAGCTCACTCTTTGAGCTGTCTAAGCCAAACGTGTTCTCTAGTGAAAAGCCAGACAAAGCAGACCTCTATGAGAGCTTCAACATACAGTATGAAGACATCTTGAAGTCAGTCATCTGGGACGTGAAGTCATACTTGAACTACAGGAACAACTTGAATGACTACAACCTCAGCGCAATTGTAGAAGGCAACTAGAATTTCAAAGGCCACAAGTGCTTGACTGGCGACATGGATGTGACTGGCAACATAAAAGTTGTTGGCGGGATAAGCGCATCAAACTGCATAAGCACATACAATCTGACTGCTGCAAACTTGACAGCGACAAATACAACTACAACAAATCTAACAGCATCAGTTGGAAAAATCAATGACCTTTCTATCCACCGTACTCTAACTGTTGACTGCAACATAAGCACATCATTGACAAACTTGATATTCGATGGTTATGCATATGGACTGATAGACAGAAATGCTGCTGGAAAGGCTATCCCAAACGGCTATACGAATGAAGGCACATGGAATGGAAAAATTACAGATGGATTGATACTATCTGCCGGCAGAACAGGAGACCCAGTCTGCTTCAAAGATGGCAGACCATATGAGCTTTCATGTGTGAACTGCGCTGTTAGTGCATACAATATAATTAAGTCAGATGGAACAGGGTGGAATGTTGGTACGGCTGGTTTAATATCAACACCATTCGCAGCAAGTAAAACTGTAGTAAAATTTGTAAATGGTATTCCAGTATAGTGCAATGAAATTGACTATGCGCATCATGCATATTGGTCAGATCTTGGTGAAAGGTATCTTGCAGACACCATATATGAGCCTGGGACACTAGTGAAGTTTGGCGGAGAGAAAGAGATTACTGTTGCTGACACTGAAGTGAATGCAATTGTGTCAACAAAAGCCTTTGACTTGAATGCGTGTTTGAAAGGTGGCACAGTCATTGCTCTATGCGGAAGAGTGCCAACAAAAGTCATTGGCAAGATATAGAAGTTTGACAAGATAATGCTTTCAGACAATCCTGGAATTGCATGCAAGTGGGATGGCAAGTCAAGAGTCATTGGAAGAGCTCTTGAAAGCAATGATAATGCAGATGTCAAACTTGTTGAATGTGTTACAAGATTTTCATTATAATTTATAATTCCTATGCTGAGAAAAGGCAACCATCTTTAGTAGTTGCTAGCTTTAATGTGTAAATTATAATAAATGGATAATTTGATTGACATTGTTTTTTCTAAAACGAATTATGATGTTAATACACTAAAACCGACATAGTTCAACTTAATTATTGACATAATTGACAAATGCAATTATAATTGCTATTATTGTTATAATCACCGTCCTCGATCAAATATCATAATTGACTTAAATAGAACCTATCAATTTGTCTATTTTTTAGCTAATTATTATCCAAATTTGACTATATTAGTTGTCATTATTGGTGGAGAGCCTACATTACATCCAAAATTAACTGAATTTATTCTTAATTGCCATACTATAAAAAATGTTAAATGTGTTTTGTTTTCTAATTTTTCATCAGAATTGTCAAAATACAATTTGTATTTGTCAATGGACGTGAGACTAAATTTGTCATTGCACTTGTCAAAAAATGAATATGATGACTAGGCATTTATTGACAAACTGCATTAGTTGCCATAGAATCAATTTAGTGCAAATAATGTCAATATCATAATGCTATATGATTCTTATTATTGGAAAAGATCAATTGATTTGTTTAAAAGACTATTTGCATCATATCCAAATAATGTGTCAATGCCATTTTTAATGGACAATGAAAATTATATAGCTCAATATTCAAATGAAATGTATGTGGCATATGACAAACTTATATATTCAAATGCTGAATACAACAAAATGCGATAGAATTATCAATTAATAGTGTCAAAGAATGGAATTAAAAAGTCTATACTGCATGAAATGTATAGTGATAAAAGATGCATTGAATATCGAAAATTTTATAGATATTTGTGTGATGCTGGCAAATATTCATTATATATCCATAATAATGGATACATATATGCTTGTGAGGCATATTATGATATGAATATTTCAAAGTGCTCAATATATAATTTTAGCTCTATTAAATTTCAATAGACTTTGTGCTAGTGCGACATATGTGGGTGTGTTGAAAACGCAAAAAAGAAAAAAATATTCAGTTTACACTGAATGCTAATGTATTAAGACTGAAAAAATGAAATTTAAGTAAATATAGAATAGATGAATATTACTTTAAATAACATAACTAAACAAGAACTAATATCAATATTAGCGTCATGTAATATTAATACTAAAAAGGGCATAGACAATTTATTTGACAACAGCACTTTGGTAATTTCAAATAACAGTAAATTTATTTATTTTTTGAATGATGCTGGCACAAAATAGATATATTGCATTGATATTAGTCAATATGACAATGCACTAGATTTTTCTATAGAAGGTCTTTCATAGATTGACATATATAAAAGATATCTTTTTTCTCAATTGATGCGCGTAGTTGATATTGATCAAGAAGACTCAATAGAATTTGTAGGCATTTACAATAAAATAAAAACATTGATCAATGTCAATGATATTGTCATAGATCCAAATTCTGATCAATATGAAATAATAGATAATTCTTTATATGACAAGAAAACAAATCAAATAGTGCTATTGACAAAAAAATCTAATATAGATGTCAATAGCAATTCATATAGTCAATATGCATTTTCAATGACATAGTGTGGCAATGCATCTTATGCATTCAATGACAATGACTATAAATTTTATACATGCAATCATGGATTAACAGATATTCATATCTCGTCTGACATAAAGAAGATATAGAATTTCTCATTTGGCAACTGTGTAAATCTAAGTTCAGTTGAATTCAATTGCCCTAATCTAACTGACATTGGAATAGCAGCATTCAATGATGCCCGTCTTCAAAGCATCAATATCCCTAATTCTGTGTCATGCATTGATGAAGGCGCATTTGAGAGCAATGAAAAACTAGCACAGCTAGCCATTCCAAAAAATGTCAAGCTAATAAGACGTATAGCATTTGCAAATAATTATCAACTGTCATCTATTGATGTATTTTCAAACAGCATATCAATAGATATAGATGCATTTTACAATAATAGGTCTTTGTAGTTTGTCACATTCAAAGAACATATGGTAGATGGTTTTGCTTTAAACCATGACGCATTCAGTGGTTGCAGCAATTTGCTGTATATTGTTTTTGAAAAAGGAATAACTTTTGAACAGTTTAAATAGAGCATTACCAATTATGTTTTGACATATAAAATAGCTATACCTACAGCTAATTATATAGATATATCATCTTGCTTAGAAAACACTATCCAACATGATTTTTTCAATGACAATTATGTTTAGTTGTCAGATATGAATTAAAATATTCTTGTCTTTAAAGCATTTAATCCACAATAGCAGACTTTGTGCTGGCAAATGTGCTATTGTAATTTAACATTGGGAAAAAATGACAGATTTCCAATTATTTTACTATTATTTCCAGCATCAAGATTGCATGGATATATGTTTTCATACATATCAATATAGAAAAATTTTTTTCCAGCATCGCATAGCCATAAATAAAAGCTAATGTCGCGCTAATCAATGTCTGCGGTGTCAATTTCTTCTGTCATTCCATCATCATATTCAATTGTCAAAAAGTCGTTTGTTGGAGCATTTTTACTTTTTTGCTTAGCTATAGTCAACTAGTCATTTGAATATATTGAGGCATAATTGTCTATGACAAATCTCTTGTCATTAGACTTGCATTTGACTAAAGTCAATGATGCTGTGTTTATGTTCAAGTCATTACGCACACAGTCAAATACTTTTATGCAGCTATTGAATTTTGTAGGGTCAGCAATGACATTTAAGTCATATATGCTAGTTTTGTCTGCTATCTAAGATAATTTAGATATAAACTCTTCTTCATTGCACTCACTATTATGGAATGACAATAGTAGTTTTATATTGTAGTCAAGGATCAATTTATTGTAAAACTCTATGTCAAAAGAGAAATTTGAATACGTGACTGCATCAATATAACCACATTGATAGCATCTACTGCAGAAGTCTATTATATGTGGATGCAATGTAGGCTCTCCGCCAATAAGTATGACAACAACATCTTTCTATAGTCTACTATGTACAAACTATAGAAAACCATATAGTCTATTTAAGTCAATGCATTTCTATGTTCTAGGTTTTGCATTATAACAATACCAACAATTATAATTGCATATATCACATATATATGCAACTACTACAATTTTGTCTATGTGCTTCTTATTGTATGCTCGAATTGGCAGATGATGTCTATTCTGCATTATAGAAATCTTGAATATGCTATTTTACTTCATCAATTGACGAACTATTTAATATTGCTGTTTTTACCTTTGACAGCTTGTTGTGGACATAGTTTATTTTTGACAATTTGTCATATGCATTCAAAAACTATTCAAGATTTTTAAGGTTGTTCTATGCTATGTCATATGCCTACTTCTTTTTGAAGTATTCTTGTTCTTCTTCAAATGAAGCATCGTTTTTCAAGTCATTTGGCATTTCGCATGTCTATGCTGCTTCAATTATCTCAAAGTACTTGTCTTCACGGTTTTCATCTGTTATGAATATTCCATTGGCAAGCATCTTCATATAGCAAGTTAGATAGTCAAAGCACTCAAGAACAGACACACCATACACATTGTATTGCATAGCATTGTTTATCTCTTGCAAAGCAAGATTCTTAAAGCACTATAAGTCATCAGTTTCTTTTATGACAAGGTCATTTGGAATGATTTCAGATCTAGTTATAGACTTAGATATGAATATCTCTTTCCCTTTTGACAGCAACTCTTTGACAATGATTACAGTATTTTTTGATGCTGGAATCTTTGCCATAGAGCTATCAAATATGATTTGCTCATTTAAGCCAATTAACCCTACAACTTTCCATGTCTTTTCATCAATAGACTTTACTACTAGTTCTTGGATGTCCATAATATTGTTTTCTTAATCATTGTTTACACTAAAATAATTGCATCCACAATCAGAATTGCAACCGCATGTGAAATACTTCCATCTTGCAAATTCTGTACAGTCAGCGTAGCATATACAGTCATTTCCTAAAGAATTTATTAAATTCTTTTTTACCTTAAGATCATCAGCATATACAATGCTATTTGCCTATGGCTTTGGATAAGCGCCTTCAATATGAGTAATACTGGTGTCATGGTCATATGCTAATGTTTCACTACCATTATTAACCTATTTTGAAACTATTTCTAATAAGTTGTGAACTGACTAAGCTAACCGTGATAGACTTGCTGTATTAGATGCATCATTAGCATAAATTATAGTATCTTTAACTATAATTGGTTGATTTTCAATTAGATCATTTACTTCAGCCATATCAACTCCACTTAAAACGTCAAATCACTATAAAAAATATGATTAAGTCTAGCATTAATTTCCTATTTAATATTATTATAAAGCCATGTTAACTGCATAGCATAAACAATTTTACCACTATTCAATTCTGTGTCACTTGGATTAGGATATCTATTATTATTTGCATGTGAATCTCTATGACCAATGCATGAATATGTACTACTGCCATCATATACTGCGCAATATTGAGCAAAATTTGGATTTATTGTTGCTCCAGTGTGCCATGTTTTATCATTTGATGATGGCACAGTTTTAAAGCCTTGTGCAGAACATTTCTATGTACAATTACTAGTACAACCAATATTGCGTGTTGGTTCAGCATTAAACTTTTCTCGAGCTTCTCTTAATATTTCTGACGCTGTCATAATAGTATTTACTTATTTAAGAACAATATTTGTCTATTATTATGAAGTCAAGCAATTTTTTCACTAATCCAAAATATTTAAAATATGCGCATCTAGTTTTATTTTTATCTACAGAACTTAGCCAAGTATTAAATATATTTGTTGAATCTACATTATTTACATGACATGTATTACAAAAAACCGCACCACAATCAAAACAATCATCACTACGTTTACCATAATCATGCTATTTTAATATTGATGACAATGAATCAATAGATTTTGTCTATCCAAGCAAAAAATTCTAATGATCTGCCATATATGCACATCCATGACATATATATATATTACCATTTGTGTGTAAATGGCAAGCATAATCTTTACAGCACGCCATTTTATTATCATTAAAATTTTTATAGTTTAACCAAGACATTAAAAAATATCCATGCTATTTGATAAATTGATATTCATATGCCATAATATCTAGCACAATACACTTCCATTCATTAAAATGCTTATCTAAATCTTTTGATGTCATATCAAGAGTTAGACTATAGCGTATAGTACTACCAAATTCAGTATGTAACTTCTCATATGATTTCCAAGCCTATGGAATATATTTAATAGTCTCATTAGATGCAGTAGCTTTAAATGACCATGAAAATCCATTATCTTTTAGCATATGTGCAACATTTATAATTGTCTAACTATCAATTCCTCTTTCTAATTTGTTTATTGGATCACCATCATATGAAATCTATATTCTAAAGCGATTTTTGATTGACTTGATTAAATTGTCATGCACAAAGATTTTATATTGCTCAATCAATGTTCCATTTGAATACATAAAATAATTAACAAATTTATATGGACTTGTTATTTCAATTATTTTATGCATAAACTTCATGTTTAGCATAGGCTCTCCGCCCCAAAATACAATCTATAAATCTCTAAATTTAATAGTGTCAAAATTTATGCATAGCTCTTTAATTAATTTTAGTTGTTTTTCTTCTTCTATTGGGTTAGATTTGTTTGAATGACTATGTTCAAAGCAATATTTGCAATTCATATTGCATGCATCAGTTAATGTTATTTCAATGTGAATTGATTGTCGTTTATCATCAATACCATCTTGCATATTGTATACATTTAACTTAGACTTTATTTCTTCTATATTGAAGTTAGTCATTGATTTTTGACTCCAATGCTGATTTAATATTTATTGCCACATTAATGTCACTATTAGAAATCTATTCTTTTTCAATTAGTGCTAGTGCAACTTTATATAGAGCCTAACTCACATCTAAATTAGATGTTTCAAGTAACCGTGCAGCTTCTTTGACATGCAAGATTGCTATAAGAACATTTATTTTATCTGGTATCTAGTCCATCATATTGCATTATTCATTTTATCTATCTAATATTGTACAAGTTTTCTCATTTTGTAGTCAGTTGCATGCTCATTAATGATAGACAATGCAGCTTCGATCTTCGCTTTTTCTATTGTGCATAGCTTTATAGGGACTACATAGTTGACATGCTCAGCGAGACAAGACTTTGAGCACACATTTTTGTATTTGCAATCTATGCATCCATTTGGAATCTCATCTCTGACATGCTTATAGAACATCTTAATGCATGGCCCAATGCGTAAGCCATGGAAAAACACATGCTTATTCTATGACAAGCATGTCTTTATATTAGATGTATAGTTGAACATCAAGTCTGTTGCTTGAGTAAATGCTTTTTTTATAGGCAGAGGCAAAATAAGAGAATATTGTCTATTGTAGAAATTGTCTATAGCATTATAAAAATAGTCAAAGACATATTTATACAAGTCTTCGCACGAGATTTTATTCCATGAATCTGCTGTATGACTTATTGATATTTTGTAGTCAACATTTAATTTTCTACAAATGTCTATAAATTTATCTATCTTAGATATGTCTAACTATGAGAATGTGTAAGCTAATTGTACACGCTTGCATTTTGGCTATAATATTGATAGAATTGTTCTATATTTTGTATAATCAGAAAATATCTCATAAGCAGATATCTATATTGTTAGATACTGTAAAAAATCTTTATCATATATGTTATCAATCAAATCCGCATTTGTATATAGCATAATGTCACAGTCTTGATCTTTAAAAAGATTAATACATTTCTCAATTCCTGGAATATTTAACAGTGGCTCTCCACCAAACAATGACACTATAAAATGCTTGTTTCCTCTTGACTATTGGATTTTCATTATGTCATTGTAATATTTTTCAATATTGCTAATTGACTCAATATAGTCATGCTATTCAAGCGTGCAGAAATCGCAATGCCTAGTGCAAGAATCTGTTAATGTTATTTCATATATCATAAATATAATATAATATACATATGTACATTATATTAAAATGAATAGATAGCCTATTAGATTGTGGCCAATAAACCAAGAATATGCATATGAAAACAGCATATCTATCATTGTATATATGATTGACCAATGCAATTTTAAATGCGCATATTGCATAAACAAATTTCCAAGAACGCTATAGGCAATAGACATCTACTCATTGTTTAATTTTCTACATCAACTGCATGTATACACAAAAAAGAAGCTTGTCATTGAATTGGCTGGTGGTGAACCTCTTACTCATCCAAAGCTAATAGAGTTTGTATAGATGATTGCATAGTCATAGATTGACTGCCACTTGAGCATTACAACAAACTTTAGCTATCCATTTAGCATATACAAAAAACTAATGGATGTCTCACATTGTGATTTTGTCTTTTCATATCATGTTGTAGAAGACCACATAGAACAAGCATTTTCTAGTTTTTTCACGAAATTAGCAGAAATAAAAGATGACTATTGCAAAAAGTGCTGCATAAGAATTTTATATAATAATCAACACACCGAACATTGCTTAAAAGTACTAGATTATGCTATCTAGAAATATAATAGCAAAATACGAATTGAATTTTGCCAACTACTGTCAACATAGCACTATTCATCTACATACACAGTCAAATAGATGTCAGCTTATGACAATGCATTATCTAAGATATTGAAGTCTAACACACAGAATGAATATCTAGTTGAATATGATGATGGATCAATGTAGGAATACAACATATATGACATATGTGTATCTTAGATGCAAGTGATGTCAAATTTCCATTTATGGAAATGTGATGCTGGACGTTTAAACTACTATATGCATTGTGATGGTGGAATATATCCATGTGCAAACTATTTTGATCAATTTTAGAAGCCAGTAGCAAACATATATGATTAGCACTTCAATTTTGAAAGAGTGAACAGGCATACATTATGCCTGTTGAAGTCATGTCGATGTGAATTTCCACTTTTTAAGGAAAGGCTTATCAAGGCATGATAAATAAGCAATGCATAGAGTTCTCTAGTATAGACAAAACTAGTACAGTGTTCATACTTGCATATGTCATAGATGCATGCAACTACAATTGCAGTTATTGCTATAATGCATAGCCAAGAACAAATAAGATTCTTAATCTTGACAGACTCTATGGTTTTATAGTCAACATCTAGACAAGAACAAGAAAGAAAATTGACATTGAGCTCATAGGTGGAGAGCCAACTCTACATCCTGACTTGATTGATTTCTGCAAGAAAATATCGTCTTCACCTAATGTGCATTGTTCAATATATTCAAATTTTTCAGCTAGCACTTAGCTGTATGTCTAGCTGCTTGAATTAGGCATTGGCTTTACGTGGTCATCACATAGCTAGCATAAAAATTTTGCTGCTAAGCTAGATGAAATACCTTTTCATTACTATAAAGATAACAATATAAATATTAGAGTGATGTTTGAGCATGATGGATATTATGCAGTAAAAGAACTATGCTAGAAGTTAATGCCAAAATATCAAGACTATTTTGAGCCAGCGCTTGTTCAATTTATTGACAAAACATATTCTAATGAGTACATTGATTTTTACGATACTGTGAATGCTGAAGTCAGATAGAAATATGTGTATACTGCTACATATAGCAATGGACATTCTGAACTATTGACAGTTAATACAGCGGAACATCGATTTAAGAACTTCAAATATTGGTTATGCTATGCTGGTCTAGAATATTTTTATATCCATGCAAATGGAAATATTTATGCATGTATCAATTAGTATGAACGTAGATAGAAACCGCTTGGCAACATAGAGTATGAGCGTAATGGCATGGCACTTAAGCCAATGATATGCTTATATGACATATGTCCATGCATATGGGAAGTATACAAGAAAAAGGTCATAGATGCATGATACCTAAAAACATATTTTTGATTTGGCTTGGTAACTATGTGCCAACATATGTTAGAAGAAATACATAGAGATATGCATAGTTGAATTATAACTTTAATGTCTAGCTTATACATAGAACAACAGCAGAGCTTGAATGCATAAAACGTGGCTATATACATAATATCATTGATTCTTTGATATTAGAGTCATATAATTAGCTAAAAACTAAGAAGTCATCAAGATATGGACAATATATTCATGAGCTAAAGAAGAATGTTTTTATATTCAATGTTGAGTCGGCTATTAGTTTGTCTGATGTGCTTAGATTAGAGTTGTTGAACAAATTTGGTGGAATATATGTAGACTGTGATGTGTTCTAGCTAAAGCCATTTGATTCTAGTCTACTTTAGAACAAAAGATTTGTTGTCAAAGTCCATCATACTAGTAGTTTTTTTTCTAGTGACAATTTTTTCATAGGATCTATTCCATAGAACAAAAATGACTATTTAGACATGCCATTTCTAAATCCAAGCAACTGCAAGCATGTTGTGTAGACTATAGATGGTTGGCGCACAAATGTCCAATACATATTAAACAAAAAGAATTTCTATAATTTAGAGTTTGACAAAATCAAGCCAGCATTTGACAGTAGTTTTTACATTGAGCATTATACAACGCATAGTAATTGAATAAGCATGGTATACATAAATCCAAAATATGACATCATCCTGACATATTCTCCAATAATAGAGATAACTGGGCATATATTTGAGTGCTTTGACTATTATCTATTCTTAAGAAATTACTTTAATGTAGGCATACTCTTTTTTTCTGGATTGAGCATGCCAAAATTGAAGACAGCGTGGTAGTCAAAATATGATGTTGACTTCAGTGAAGTAGAAAATGACATTTTGCAAGTATAGGCTCCATAGCACAACCAATAGAAAGTTTTATACAAGTTTGGAGAAAAGACAATTGTCATATTGACTGATGGCAATTATGCAGCATTAGACTACTATAATATCATTCTTGTGACTAAGCATCTTCTAGCATTTAAGTGCCAAGACTTCAGCGAGACTAGACCTATATTCCACAAATAGTTGATATATCTATAGGACAATAGAGTATATGGCCATGATAAATGGTTTTAGACAATAAACTATGTCAAAAAGATTCCATTTAAATACTATAAGAAAGCTTAGCATGTAGATGAAAGTGCTGGAATGATGTACACTACATATGTATGTAGAAAAGTCACGCCTGACATCATAGCAAAATACCATAGATTGTCAGGATGCAAGTCATCTATGCTGATTGTTCCATATGCTTTGCCAGAATATGACAATATTTCAAATGTTGTTTAGATGGTTGCTCCAGTAGAGAACTTGTTTGACAAATTTGGAACATATATTTATACCCCAATATAGCGTTAGTTTGACTGTAGTTCTAGACTAGTCACAGAGTGCTTTATGCAAGGAAAAAAAGTTATAAAGCAATTAGATTATTATGATATAGCACTTGAGACAAGATATTCAGATTGTGTTAATAATTTGAGTTCTCTTGATTTAGTATCTAATGACAGTATACTAAATATAATATAGAATATTAAGCAATAATATGAATAGCAACCATATTATAAAAAAATCTTAGCACGACATTTTAGTTGATGAGTTAGGTGAATACTCTAATAAGCATTGCTGCTATAATATTGGTGGCACAGATGACATAATAGCAACTAAATTGCAACAATATGCTGTCAATAAGTTTAATTCATTTAATGAACACATCCACATAGATTTTAATGCTAAACTACTATTTTATTATGGGTCAGGCACAGATGACAAACCAATTGACAATAAAAAATTTTATGATAAATTATAGATTAACAATATAAATGCTGATTGCTTAAGTTATCAAAATAATAGTACAGCATTTTTAATGTTGCTGTTAAAACTAAAAAATATGGATTGCCAATGTTTATATATTATTTAGCCATCTTATTTTATAGTATATCAATATTGCCAATTAATTGGATTAAAATATGAAAACATTAATTTGATATTTGACAATTAGTCAAAAATATATAAGCTGCCTTATTCTATATATGATATAGATGATAATTCAGCTATATGGATAACATCTCCTATTTTATTTACGAATTAGATGCTAACTATAGATGATATAAATGCATTACATCATTTTATTAGCACACACTTAAATATAACTTTTATATTTGATGAATCGCTAGCATTGCACCATAATAGATTGTTTAATAAAATAACTTTGTTAGATAATACGTTTTTTATTTATTCTATGTATAAATCTATAGGAATAAATGGGTTATTGAAAAATGCATATGTGCTGTCAACGTTTGACAGCATATCAAATATAAAAAATGAAAATGACTTATTTGAATACTATTAGACTAAATATTTAAAAATTGACAACATCATAAATAGCATAGAGTTTTTTAATTCAACATATTATGATTCTATATATGATCGCAGTGTTAGACACATTGATTTCAATTTGAATTTAATGCAAAAATATGTTTCACAGTATAAATTTATATATGTTCATAGCAATGTAAATTCATAGTATTGTTTAATGTATGCATTTATGAAATATTCAATTGATGATGCATTTTATTTTAAAATTATAGAAAATACTAAAACAACAATTATTCCAGCGTTTGACAAAAATGTATTAAAAAATAATAGTGTTGTCTATTTTAGGATAAACTTACTATAGGAAACTAATAAATTATTAATGCATTTACAAAAAATAATATCTTTTTTGATTAACTATAGCATTTAATAGTATTAGAAAAATAAATAGCAAAATATTATTAAACAATAACATTGAAAACTAATGCACGCAAACAAAATTGATTTTTGACATGACAGAATATGTTTTTTCATAGTATTATTCACGACGCATAAATGTGAAAATTTATGCAATTGATTCATGTAACTACAATTGCAGTTATTGTTATAATGAAAAACATAGAAACAATTAGGCATTAGATCTCAATGCTGCATACTATTTTCTAGAATAGATATTTCTTAAGTTCAACAAATACATTATTGTTGAGCTCATAGGTGGAGAGCCAACTCTACATCCTGACTTGATTGATTTCTGCAAGAAAGCATAGACAGCAAATTTCATAGAAAAAATCTTGATATATACAAATTTTAGTAAAGATGTTGATTATTATTTGCAGTTGATTCACATTCATAAAGTGTATTTAGACTTGTCATTGCATTTAGGCAGCGTAGCATCTAATAGTAAATTTATGAAAAAGGTGCTTTAGATGAAAAAATCTACTAAAGCAATAGACAAAGTTACAATATCAATACTTATGCATCCTAATTATATAGATTAGGCAAAAATTATGTATACTGCAATTGAATAGACTGGCATTGAAATAGACATTGTCAAGATATTCAACAACATGTCAAAATATCAATCAATGGACTAGAGCATAGAATATTCATGTTCAGATTCTTTAAAGATTGACTAGATGATAGATAAAGCTCAATAGAACAAGAAAAAGACTGTGCACATTAGAACTAATTGTCTAGATCAGCACCTTACAGAAATTGAAGCAAGAAATATATGTGCAAAACATAGAGATTTGTTTTTCAATTGGCATTGCTTAGCTGGAACACGTTCATTCTATGTCCATAGTAGTGGCCAATGCTATCAATGCTAGTAGTACTATGAGATGTAGATGCCATCTATGTTTAACATATATGATAGTAGTATTCAACTTGAAAGCAATCCAATGATATGCAAAGCATATAATTGCTTATATGAACAGTTTGTCACTAAATGGAAAGCATGACAATAGCTATGGTCTCTATATTGATTCCTACACATAATAGAACCGCTTAGCTTCAACGAGCTATTTAGTCAGTACGTGACGCATTTACTGATATTGACATAATAGTTGGAGACAATAGTAGTATATAGAGTGCAATTGAATAGAACATAGTAATATCTAAAAAGTATAACTGCAAATATTTAGCTTTACATCAATATGAGGCTAACATATATAAAGTATATCTTTGCCTACTTGAAGCATCAAATGCATCACATGTACTAATTTTAGAAGATGATGATATTTTAGTTAATCCAAAAACACATATTCTAGCTTAGAATATGGCAATGTCATAGAATTGCATTGTCTCATTTAATGCAATAGATGAAAAGTCTAATAGACTTCTATACAAAGATAGATTGTTTTAGACTACAACATTAAGTCAGCTGCCTATTTTTTGGAATGGACAGTTTTAGATGGGAGTAGCATACTACAACAAAAAATGTCTCATAGATGCTATAAATGAATGGTGCAAACCAGACAACACATTAGATTTCTCTAATGATGAATGCTTAGTGCTACTATGTATGGCTAAGTAGAAAAAATATGCCCATCTACCATTTGTAGGATCTGTAATTGACAAGACTGAAAGCATAAGCCATTCAAAAGAGTGGTCTATATTTGCCTGTAGAAAATATATTGACACTATATCACATATGCTTGGAATAGATTAGCACGTCATAGAAAAATGGAAATAGATATAGTTAAGAGAGCTAGTAGAACTCTGTGGAAAAGATCTAGCATTTGATGATGTTTTTGCAAATAGTAGCTTAATGGATGTTGAAAAATATATAGTCAGTCAACTAGATAGTGTTCCTTTGCCTATTGTTAGATAGAATGCTACTCAATTGCTGTAGAATATTTTAAAGAATGTTCTATAAATATCAAGTATGCGAATATTAGGAATATAGTATGACTCACATTTATTTTGTCATGACACTGCAGCAGCATTAATAGATGGACAAACTGTTGTTGGCTATCTAGAAGAAGAGAGATTCACTAGAAAGAAACATGCAGTTGGATAGTTTCCAATCAATGCAATAAAAGAACTTTTAGCTAAAGCATAGATTGATTTTAAAGACATTGACATTGTAGCCATATCTACTGAAAGCTCGGTGCAAGACATAAAAATAGAATTGCACAAGTATTTTAAGTTTAATGATGAAAAAGTAGCATTCAATGCTATTGATCATCATATAGCTCATATTTTAGATTCATATTACCATAGTTAGTTTGATTCATGCGCTGCTATTGTCATTGATGGATAGGGTGGACAAAATGACTCTATAACAATAGCATAGGTCAATAGTGGAAAAGTAGAAGTACTACGTAAATTTGACTTGTCTATGTCTTTAGGGTATATGTATGAGCTAGCATCTATATATTGCGGATTTGGAAAATGGGGTGGTGGAAAGCTAATGGGCCTGGCAGCATTTGGCAAGCCTTTAGACATAGAGCCATATTTCTAGTTTGATGACTGCGGTTTTCACATAGGAGACAAGCATAGAGCAATCTATGAGTTTGCTGCGCATCGTCTATAGAGTGACAGTAGAAGTTTTAACTAGTATTTAAGCAAGTTTTTTAGCCAAAAAGATCTTGCAGCAATAAATGGACTTGAAAAAACAACTATTGTCAGCATGTTTAAGTTCTTTGAGTCTATGTATCCATATGAGCATTGTCAAGATGCTACGGCAATTATGTATTATTCAAATTTTGCTGCAACGATATAGAAAATATTTTCAAGCACATCATGCAAAATAGTTGAGTTAGCAAGGCAATTAGTTCCTAAAACAATTGACAAATTGATTCTTGCTGGAGGATGCATGTAGAACTGTGCAACAAATAGTATGATAGTAGACCTTAGCCTATTTTCTAGTGTATAGTGCTCTCCATCGCCATATGACAGCGGATGCGCTTTAGGAAATGCATTAGCAGCATCTATATAGCAAAAATCTACAATAGAAAAAAGCAATAGTCAATTTTCCGCATATTCTGGAAAATGCTATGGCAAATTAGATACTTTAAAATTTGATATGCGCATTAAGATGACTAGCATTTCTATCGACTAGATTGCAGAAGACTTAAAGCAAGGCAAAATAATTGGTTGGTTTTAGGAAGGATCAGAGATAGGTCCAAGAGCTCTATGTCATAGGTCAATAATAGCAAATCCATCAATTAGAAGCACGCTGTATAGAATAAACAATAGAATAAAAGGAAGACAGCAGTTTAGACCTCTTGCACCTGTTGTCCGTGACATTGATTTCTTTAAGATATTTGATGCATCATCATATGACATGGCATAGTTTATGCTAAGGACTTTTAAGATAAAAGATGCATTTAAGAAGAAATTTTCAGCTGTGTGCCATATTGATGGCACTAGTAGACCATAGTTTCTATAGTAGAAGACAAACCCTAAAATGTATAGTTTATTGACATCTTTCTATTCAATTACAGATGTTCCAGGCTTAATAAACACATCATTCAATAGAAACAATGAGCCTATTGTAGAGTCTATTGACGATGCAGTCAATATGCTATTAGATGTCAATGATTTAGATTATATTGTCTTTAATGCAGCAACAAAAATCTCTCGTAGATAATGATAAACTTCAGCAGCATAATAAAATCAAATCTACCATCTGAACTAATCTAGCCTCGTCGTGGCTAGATATATGTAGGGTTTCAGTGCCATTAGAAATGTGGTTTTTGCTATTACAAAAACCAATTCAATACACCAATGTTCAATTTTGAGTAGATAAAACAATAGATTGACTATGAATACAACTATGGAATAAGAGACTTTGAAATTACTGGTGGAGAACCATCAGAACATAAGTATCTTCGACTAATATGCGAGTACATTAAAAGCAAAAATTCAAACAGCAAGATTGCTATAATAACAAATGGTGGTTTGCATGCATGCAATGTATGGGATGTAATTGATGAAGTTCTTGTGAGTTATCATCTAGGTAGAAATGACAAAAATTATGACACTAGCATATTTCCATATGGAACAACATATTCTAAAGTCAAATCTACTATTGACACAGCAATAAAGTCAAAAAAGCTAGTTAGAACAAATACAGTAATAGGGACTTTTAACATAAAAGGCATCAAGTATATTCTTGATGACTTAGTTGAATTTCATCCTAGCATAGTCAATTTTCTTCCATTAAATGTCTTTGATGATGCATATGACATGGGAAAATACATTAATTATGATGAATTGCGTCCAATATTAAAATCAGCAATTGATTTTCTTAATGAGAAATTGCCAACGTCACTGAAGTTCATTAGATATATGCCATTTTGTGGAATGGAAGGCTATGAATAGTACATTGTCAATAGTCTATAGCATATATATGACTGGTTTGATTGGAATGTTGAGCTCAATGGTGTTAATGTAATTGAATACAGTAAATAGAAAAAATGTTTAGGCAGATATGGTTCAACATCAATTGATGCTGCTATCAATTCTATTAATGCATTTTATGAAAAGACATCTTAGTGTACTCATTGCAGATATCTTTTGATATGCGATGGCGTTGAAAAAAACAATAGTTTAACTAAATACATTATGCCAATGTCGGGTTCTATAATCAAAAACATTATGTTTTATCTATAGACTGCAACATATGATTTTTACAAAAAATGGTATAACATTTGATTTATATCATTCAATGACTCATTCTACATAAACCACTATAGCGGTGAAAACTGGAGAAACCGCATCCATAGAATTCCAATGTGCAAATATGATTTTCTAGTGAAGTAAATATGCATGATGGTAGATTTTGCTGAGTATCTTGCATTGAATGAGAAGAAAGGGCGTACATCTAAAGACCCATTCCACAGCAAGAATGTTGACTTCATAAACTAGTACTATGGTCGAGAAATTCCAAAGGCAAATAGGACTAACTGCATAAACAGTTTGCGCAGAAAGTTCTTGAGGACAATTGAGCAGCATGACAAGGAGCTGTTGAAGAAGCTGCAAGATGACAGCCTAGACAGCTTGTAGAAGTTGATTGATGACTATGGCATTCAAATGGCAAAGCCTTTGCGGAAGCAAGATTGGCGTCAAGCAGAGAAAGACATTGTTGATGGCATAAATGAGCTGTTCAAGAGGCAAGTGTTTGTGTACATTGGCAAAGATGGCAAAGAGCGTGTTATTGGCTCTGACAGGTTTGCTGCAAAGCAAGTTGGTGGATCAAGAGACTCAGACATCAGCATAGCAAACATTGAAAAGAACTTGACTGTGTTTGTAGAGAGCAAGCTTGACTTCTAGACAGCAGAGTACTTTAAGTTCAGGGTGCTAGTCCAGAATGGGAAGCTGAAGTATGACCACAGTTTCCATTTGAGAAATCTAGATCAAGAAGAGAAAGACAAGATGGATTTGTTCTTCTCACGTGACTTAGACTTGAGTGGGTTCTTGAATGAGATAGTGCAGAAGCCAGAAGTGAAAGCCTATTGGGACTAGTTTCTGTCAAATCTAGATGAAGTAGGCAAAGTCATAGCAAATGATGATGAGTTCAAAGACTTTGTTGGAAAAGTAGACCTGTCAAAGAAGTTTCCAGACAACGCTAGCCAACTAGTCACGGTGTTTGACACATATGTGAAGCACTATGTCAAGAAATATGAAGACTTGACTTGGCAAATGTATAGCACGCTTGAAGAGAATGGCCTTGATGCGCCAGACGACTATACAGACTTTGCTGATGGCAAGAGAGACGTGAAGTAGACGTTTGAGAAGGCAAACTACTTCATTGACATGATCTATGCGTGGCAAGAGATGAAAGATGCAGATGAAGGCATCTAGCTTAAGCTTGACGAGAAGAAGTTGATGGCGTTGGCAGATGAGCTCAAGACAATAGAGGCGAAGCTGTCTAGGATAATGGACACGGTTGGGACATAGAACCCTAGTGACTTGACGTCACTGCCAACAGTTGACAAGCTAAGGTACTTCTTTGCAGCATTCTTGTCATCTACAGGGCGGAAGCGCAAAGGCAAGCATGAGCTTGTGGCGCTGCAGCAAGATGAGCTTGGCAACATGGTAGTGTGTCCATGGATTGATGTTGAGAACAGTAGGCTGGCAAAGGCGATATGTGACTACTATGTGAAGAAAGACAGGTGCATCTACATGCAGATTGGCAGTGTTGTGTACACTTTGGCAAAGGACTACAACTTGTTTGCCTTGCCAAGCCCTCCTTGCTTTGAAGACTGCATGACTAAGTTCTAGATTGGCTTAGTTGTCTCAGATGACATGTCACGAGTAGGGCTCCATGTGAAGGCATATGAGCCTGACAGCAAGGTGCTAGAGAAGCACACACTGCTGTCATTCAAGCAGAAAGATGCCAACTTCATTGGAAAGAAGTTGAAGAGAGTAGAGATACACTGACTAGTCTGCATACAGCACTAGATGCAGAAGTGCACTAGACTGCATGTGCAGCAAGACCAACATTGAGTCTTTGGCTTACGAGGTAAATAAGGTTGATATGAAGACAAAGACTTTGAGACTTATTGCTGAGTCAGCCAACGAAGTTGAGCTAGTCAAGCAAGAACGCGACCCTTCTAAGCCATTCACTATGAAGTTTAGAGGGCTTGGTGCAGTCAGTGAGCGCAAGAATGCAAATGGCCGCACCTATCCATATGAGCTGCTCAAGGCAGAGATAGAGCGCTTTGACAAAGAGATGGTTTAGACAGGCCGAGCTCTTGGTGAGCTTGAGCACAGCTCTTCAGCAGAGATAGACCCAATGCGTGCTTCAGCACGGTTCCTCTCAATAGAAGAAGACAACAAGAATTGGATTGTTGAAGGTGTTGTCCTCTGCTCTGATGAGAAGTTTGGCATAAAAGGCACGCCATGTGGAGATGTCCTTGCATCTCTCACAAACTATGGGACTAAGTGGGGACTCTCTACACGCGCTCTTGGTGATGTTGATGAGTCTACCGGGTATGTGACTGACTTGCAGCTCTGCACAATAGACACTGTCACAAACCCTTCTATTGGTGAGATGGTCTCATCTGATGGCGATCGATTCGTGAATGGAATCCTTGAGTCAAAGCAGTTTGTCTGCAACATCCATGGCGAAGTGATTGAAGAGAAGTTCAACAAGTTTGAGAAGAGCTTGTCAAAGATGCCAAACACATACATCTCATCAAAGCGCAATGAGAAGATATGTGAAGCACTTAAAGAGTTCTTTGGCTCATTGAGAGCTTAATAGAGAAAGGTGTGCATTGATGTCACTGCATCTGCCAATCAAGCCTCTAGTGTACAAAGAGCTGCAGCCAATGGCTAGAGCAGCCAACTGCTAGATGATATTGCTTGACTCAAAGACATACAAGCCATACACTGACAAGCTTGAGCAGAAGATGAGAGTGCTTGGCATTGAGTCTGACTAGTATAGGCAGCTCATGGATGAGATAGAAGACCATGGGTGCATCGTAGTCCTCAAGAGCAGCAAGCTCTATGGACTAGCTGAGGTTGCGAGCTTCTTTTCGAGTGTTGGTCTAGAAGAAAGAGATGTCTATATGCTCACAAGCACCAATGCAAAGCACTACAGCGTGTGGGGAGACTTTGATGCTAGAATCCCAGAGAAGAAGAGGAAGTTCTTCTATTGGTTTGCTGTAGATGTAGAGAATGAAGATGGCCAACGGGTCATGGAGAAGAAAGAAGGGTTTGACTATGGCAAATGAGTGGAAAGTGAAGTTCACTGATGATGATGAAGATGGCATCTAGACTGCAGCATTCAACTCTTGCCATGATGCAGAAGTCTGGATCGACAACTAGGAAGTGCAGAATAGATATGACAATGTCCACTTCAAAGTTGTTGAAGGGCCATATAGAGAAGGTGTGCAGCAAGTGCATGAGTCAAAGGAGCAGTTTGATGTTGGCAAGTATGTTGAAGAGTTCAAAGACTACTTTGGATATGTAGATGGCTATAAGCCAAGCAGAGACTACAGCCACGCATATAACTCACTTGCAAGAGAGATAGCTCTACAGTTGCCAACTGACACTGAAGCAAGAGAGATTGAAGGCGATGCTGTCATGCTGCTAGTGAAGAGCGGTGATGAAGAAGCTGTAAAAGCTGGAAAAGCTCTAGGCGACTGCATGATGCAGAAGACAAAGCATGACTAGAAGACTCTGCTGAAGAAGATGCGGATTGCTTTCTTGGCTCTAGGCAAGCTGTGCAGCATGAAGCAAGCTATAGATGAAAGCACCACTGCAGCAAAGATTTGGGTTGATGATGTCCGTCCTGCACCAAGCGGCTACATTTGGCTGAAGAGTGTAGATGACTTCATCAACTATGTTGATCAGCATGGCGTTGAAGGCATTGCTATATTTGACTTTGACCATGATGCTGGTGACTATGCTAGTGCTGGTGGCGACTACATCAGGTGCCTTGACTATCTTGAGTATATTGGCGCTTAGGGCATAAATGTCAGGGTCCACTCAGCTAACCCAGTTGGAGTCAAGAAGATGCGGCAGGTCATTGCAAAGAATGGATGGAATGAAGTCTTTGACATCATAGAAGAGAGCATCTGCACTTTGAATGAGCAAGAAGACTCTACTGCAAAGCGCCATATTGTTGATGCAGTCAAGAAAGCGTCAAAAGACTTCTAGAAAGCTGCATCCAACAATGACCCTACACAGTTTGCAAAGATTGTTGTTGCATTTGATGACTTGGCCGCAGCAGTTGGTGCGTATGACTTCAAAGCAAAGAAAGAGTTGAAAGAGAGCTAGCAGCTAGATGTTGATGCTACTGCCATGCTGTTCAAGAAGTATGATGGGAAGATGGTCAATTGGGAGAAGTTGACTTGGCCAGCTGATGATGATGGCACCCTGCGGCAGCATGTGTGGATGAGAAGTCCAGATGGAGTCCTTGTCTGCAGACTAGATGTGTATGGTGAGCCATCAACATACTACATAGTAGATGCTGCAGAGGGAAAGCTTGTTGAAGTTGGCCATGGAAAGACAAGAGGCTTCACCATCTTCCACTTTGGATACGAGCCAACACATCTTGAAGACATTCCAGATGACATTCCAACTATTTGACAGAAAGTGAGGGACAATATGGTGCTAGATGAAGACTTGAAGCCAATGCACACGCTTAGTGAGTATGGCAAAGACAAGTATAGAGACTATCTTGAGAAGAAGGCAGACGAGATACTGTTCAAGCATGAGCACCCACTTAAGTGGATTGCCTCAAAAGCAAAAGAGCTATTTGACTGAAGGACATTGACATGAAGAAGACATACACAAAGAAGCAGATAACAGAGGCAATTGCCTACTGGGAGAAGCAGCTAGATGAAGCCCGCCATGATGGCACATGGCTGCCAAAGCACCCCACTCGCCGTAATGCAGCCGACAAGCCAACAGTCTACTACATCGCAGTTGATGAGGTGTTCAGCCTGTCAAACTATGGAGGATATGTCATGCCAAATGGCAGTTTGACAGACAGCACTTCAAATGTGGCATTCAACCACGCAGCAAAGACTCGTCTTCCAAGCAAGCTCAAAGAGATGGTCAGCCAAGCAGTCAAGAAGTATGGAAAAGACAAGTATGTCTTGGTGTACAAAGAGGAGTATTCACATGGAAACCAGACTGGAAAAGACCATGCTCGTTCAGGACTGATGCTTGATGCGTGGGTGCCAAAGAATGGTGGATATTGGTACTATGGCTACTAGCCAATAGACAGACTTGTTGACACAGCAGTTGTCACTGAAAGCAGAGAGTTTGACAGTGTGAAGTCTGTCAAGATAAGCTGTGCAACAGATGTTGACTTGAATGGCCAATACTTTAGAGCAAGCATACAAGATGAGATGAAAGAGCTTGGAATAGATGCTGCAATGCCTTTAGACTGGCTTTCATATGTGTTTGGCCACATGTTCTCTAGCAATGCCGGATGGACAGAAGAGATAGAGAACATGGTGCTAGACCCTAAAGTCAAGAGGATTGATGTCATCGTAGGAGATGATCTAGTCTCAATTGAAAAAAATGCATGATTTTCACATCGGCTCACAAGTCAATAGAGTAAATAAACATTGTAGTAGAAAATCTACTAGGTTTCTGCGAGTGCCGTGAGTAAATATCAACGCATAAGCAACTTATAAGAGGACAAAGATAAACTATGAGTTTGAAGACAATAAGAGACAGCTATGAGAAGCTTCTCACAACATTGAATGAAGCTGGAGTAAAGCTTGATGCTTCACAGAAGTCTGGCCTTGACAACTTCATCCTTTCAATAGAAGAGTCAATCAGCACCCAACGCCAAAAAGCGATAAAGATGGCAAAAGAGGCGACTGAGAAGAAGATGGAGAAAGAGTTCAAAGAGGTCTTTGAGTCTGTCATGAAGCACACTCAAGAGCACTATGAGATAGCTTCAAAGATACAAGACAAGCTCACTTAGTTGAACGAGTCTAAGAAGCTTTCAAGCAAGGTCTCTGGATATCTTGACCTCTATCTTGAGTCAGTCTGCCCTAAGAAGAGCATTGTTGACTATGCAAAGATGAAGAAGCTTGAGCAGATCAATGAGTCACTTCGTGATGTCCTTCTTGCAAATGATGATGCTGTTGTTGAGAAGAAAGCTCAACTAGAAGAGTCCTTCAAGAAAGAGAAAGGCAAGCTTGAGACTGAAGTTGCAAAGATGCAGGTCAAGCTCAATGAGTCAATGGAGAAGTCTCAAGAGCTCAAGAAGAAGCTTGACTAGTACAAAGCGCTTGAGCTTCTTGAGTCTAAGACAAAAGACCTTCCAACATTTGAAGCTGCACAAGTGAAGAAGCAGCTTGCTGAAGCAAGTGCTCCAGAGATTGAGAAGAAGTTCAAGAAAGTCCTTGAGTCAGTCCAGGCTGAAGCAAAGAAGATTGAAGAATCTGAAGAGACAACACTTGAATCTGAAGTGTAGAAGATTGTTGGCTCTGACGACATTGAAGAGAATGACATGCTCAATGGCAAGCCACACAACAACCATGTTGTTGAAGGCGAAGATGCTGAAGACAAAGAAGTTGATGAGTCTGAAGAAGACTTTGAGACAACAGAGACAGTCAAATTCAATGGAGATGGCGATGTTGAGCTTGATGAAGAAGACATCATCAATGAGTCAACAATGAGCCGTTGGCTTCAGAATGCAATGGAGGTTCTCTAACACAATTTCAATTTCGTTGTCCGGGTGGACAACGACCAAAGTAACACAAACAACATAACGAAAGACATTCAAAATGACTAATAGTTATATCGCAGACCCACATCAGAGAAAGCTTCTCAAGAAGTGGGCTCCAATTCTCGACTATGGGAAGAAGATTGTCAACGAGTCTACAAAAGTTGCACTCGCCCAGGTTCTCGAGAACACACGTAACTACTACCGCATGAAAGGCATGCTCAATGAGGCAGCAACAGCTAACCGTGCTGGTATTCGTGGTTACACAGAGAATGGCGTCATTGGCCAGTCTCCTGTTGATGCAAATGGCAATTCAGCTGGCGTCCTTAAGGGTGACCGTTCAGTTCCATATGCAAACCCAGACGGCGCATATGGTGACTACTATCTCCCTAATATCGTGATGCCAATGCTCCGCCGTATCATGCCTGACTTGATCGCAAATGACCTCGTCGGCGTGCAGCCACTCAATGGCCCAGTTGGCTATGCTCTTGCATATCGTCCAGTCTATGGCCAGAATGGCCAGGTTGGTGTTGGTGACCTCACCTCTAACGCAGAAATTGGATTCAATCCAACTGACACACGTTGGACAGGCAAGTCTCTCACATCTGATCCAGTTGACATGTCCCTCACAGCTAACGCTGATGCATGGAAGGCATATGCTGGAACCAACCCTAACTGGAATGGCGTTGGACAGGATGTTGGCACAGCAGAGTATGCAAACCTCACTGACACATATCCAACAGTCTCCTTCGGTCTCGTGAAGAGCGCAGTCGAAGCAAAGACACGTAAGCTCGCAGCACACTGGTCTCCAGAACTCGCTGAGGACATGCAGGCAATGCACGGAATCGACGTTGAGAAGGAGATGGTCAATACTCTCACTTACGAAGTTGGTGCAGAAATCGACCGCCAGATCATCACAGAGATGGTCAAGGCAGCAATCACTGGTGGTTCAATCGCTACATGGTCCCCTGTCTCTGCAGATGGTTTGGATCAGATGGGCCGTCTTGCTACACTCCTCACTCAGGTGACAGTTGAAGCAAACAACATCGCAATCCGCACACGTCGTGGCAATGCAAACTTCGTGGTCACAACTCCACGTATCTGCGCATTGCTCCAGCAGCTCAGCATGAACAAGTTCACCTCCTTCAAGACAACAGACGCAATGCCTACAGTCCCTGACTCTGGTGTTGGCGCACTTGCAAAGGTTGGCTTGATCAATGACGACCAGCAGCTCCTCGTCCGTGACTCATATGCATCAACTGGTGCAATGGACTACATCCTTATGGGTTACAAGGGCAAGCAGCCAGGCGACTCTGGCATCATCTACATGCCATACATTCCACTTCAGCTCAGCAAGGTCATTCAGCCAGGCTCCTTCACACCAAGCGTTGGTGCCCGTACTCGTTACGGTCTCATGAGCTCTCCATGGGATGCAAAGAACTACTACACATTCATGAAGATCACCGACATGAATGCTGGTTATTCATTCAGCTCAACAGAGCGCGTATTCCTCGCTCCAACATCTCCAATCAACAATGGAACAGTCTATCCACAGGCTTGATTCTATTTGAAAGATTGACAGATGTCAATGAAAGAGGCTGCATATGCAGCCTCTTTTGCTATGCAATATCATTGAAACTGAACTCTTTACTTTGTGTCTTATAATGGATAAATCACATTTTTTTGCAAGACAAAAAAATGTTCTTGCTACTTGACAGCATTGAATGCACATTAGTCAAGACATAGACTATTTTTAGTGCTTTGCTGATTTAAGATGTTAATATATCACATCACAATGTGAATATGCCATCACTGCAAGTCAAAGAGCACCCTTCAGCAAATCCAACAGCAAAATATGTTGACAGTCTATTTTCAGTGAAGTCAGCATATGGTATTGATGCTATGTTGATTGCAGTCAATGCAGATGGCTATTTTCCTGGCATAGTGATAGGTGATGCTATGCTTGACAGTGCTGGCAAGACAAGCCGCTTGACAGATGCCAAGTTGTCTCCTATAAGTGCGCCAAAGGATGACAGCATAGGAAGCTCTAGTGTCTACAGTCTACTGCAGTTATACATCATTGCATCATCTGTGCTCTTTAACTGTTGACAGCTAAGGTGCTCTAGTCTCTACATGTTAGAGAATACTATAGAGTCAATAGATGTTAGATTTGGCAGACTAAGAGAACTGACTCCTACTCTAGAGAATGCATTTGATCCAGCATGTTGAAGTGCACATAGACTCAGGTCTACAAGAGAACTGCAGCCACCAAGAGAATATTCACCGATGCTAATGCAGTAAGGCAGATGCAGCGATGAGAGGTTGTAGAAGTTCTAAAAGCATCCATCATCAAGAGCAGATATCTGAGACCCATTGTCTCTGATGTCAACGTAGCTTGATGCATCTACTCTGTACTCAAATCCAGTATCTTGGTCAAATAGCCAAGAGAATGGCTTCTCAAGTGTTGATCCACCATCATAAGTTGCTGCAAGCGTCTTAGATGTCTTGTCAGTCGTAAGCTGCTAGTAGATCATTCTAGTGTCTTGAGGGATGTGGGCAGTCAATGCTGTCTTCTAGTCTTTGCATGACAGCAATATGATTCGATATGCTGTCGCACTGAGGTTTTCTGCCTAGCACATCTACTCATATATGCTAGCATCATTGACATATATGATGCATCTATTTGACACTGACCTCTAGTGGTCTGCTGTGTCATTTCCATATATTGTTGGCACACCATCAGAAAGATCATTTAGCACTGTTATAGAAGTAAGGCTGTCACAGCTTAGTCCATAAGAGTCAACATTCTATAGTCTGTTGAACTCTAGTGATCGAATGTCAGTGTCTGCAAATGCGTTGTTTCCAATACTCTTAGCGCCAATGATATTAACATTTGACAATTTGTTGCAGTACATGAATGCATATCCATCAATTGTCTCTACTGATGGAGCATGCAGATAGATGAGGTCTTTGTTGTCTAAGAAGCTAGATTTTCCAATTGATACGCAGTTTGGCATTATTGCATGCCGTATTCTTGTGTTGTACATTCCATAGTCTTCAACAGCAGACACATTGTTTAGAAGTATGCTTGACAGGCTATAGCAGTTCTAGAATCCACTGTGGCCAATGTGCCGTAGTGATGGTGAGTACACAGTCTATAGCTTGTTTGCATCAGCAAATGCTCTATACTCAACGCACAGCGCATTTGGAATCAGTGCTGTCTGCAAGTTAGAGCGTGACACTACGCCATCCATGTTCCTAAATGCATCAGCTGGCACACAGCACAGTAGTCCAAGGTCAACTGACACTAGAGAGCTGCAGTCCCAAAAAGCATATTCTCCAAGAGTCTTCAACTTTGGCAGTGATATGCTTGACAGACTAATGCAGCCAAAAAAAGCTTTATCACTAACAGCACTTACGTTTGTCAAGCAGGCTCTCTTCAAGCTCTTGCAGCCATTGAAAGCTTCGGGCCAGACATTAGTTGCTTTTGGAAGCACTATCTCTTCTAAGTCTGAGAGCTCTTCAGCTGATGCAAAGTTGCGGATGCCATACTCTGAAGTGCTCTAGTTGTCTCTTATCTTGACTATAGGAGTGAATGCTGATATTCTTCTTACGCCAAATGTCTAGTAGATGAACTCAGAGAATATTCCATGCGGCCATGTGACCATGAATGGATCTAGCTCATCATAGTCTCTTTCAACAGCACTCAAGTCAAATGCACATAGCTGCCCTCCACTGAGCTCAACAATGAACCTCATCTGCTCATCTTCAGTCCAAACTATGTCTGAGCCAACATAGATTCTCTCTATTGGTGCATTTTCTGCATTGACAGCAGATATGTCATTGAAGTCGATGCTTAGCATTGTCTGCCACCCTTCATGCCAGGCTTTTTCTGACAAAGTAGATTTTTCCTTCTTCCATTATCTCTGGAATCTAGTCAACTACCTAGAAAGACTGCTCAACAGTCTTCTTTATGTTGAGGTCAATGAAGCCGTGCTCATCTGGGTCAACTGCTACACCATCTACTCTGATGTTTCTAGTTGCTATGTCATCTAATGTTGCAATCAACCCTCCACCTTTTATCAAAGACTCAAGCATTGTCTCAGGTGGCCTTATCTCTTTTGATGGGTCTTCTGGGTCAGCATATGGAAAGTCTCTAGCAAATATTGTTGCCAATGTGCCAAACTCATTGAATCTTGGATACACTTCTGCAGATACGCCATAGTTTGTAGTAGACAACTCACTCCACTGGTCTTCATCACCATCTGCAATGTATATCTAGTTGCCTAGGCAGAATGCCCACTTTCCAGCTTTCTTAGAGTAGAAGATGTCTTTAGCTTCAGTGTAGCTTGAGAGCCACTAGTCACTAGTGAGTGACTAGCATTGTGCTGTGCCATTTGCATCTAGTGTGACTTTGCTCAATCCAAGAGAGTCACTTCCGCTTAAGCCGCAGCAAGCGTACAGCGCATTTCCAATTGTCCTTATCTAGTATATCCTAGAGCTTGAGAGGTCAAGCACCTAGTGTATTTGGCTAGCAGACCATGGATACACACCTTCTGTTATGTTGCTCAAGTCTGTGTAGTCAAGTCCTTTGTACTTCTTGCCGGTTGGATTGTCAGAGTAGTGGTGGCTGAAGAACATCTTGTCACCAAGCTCTTCCATGAAGTGTGTTGCAGCTCTAGATCCTGGAATGCTTGTTCCAGACCCATCAGCATCAGTTCGAACATTCTATACACTTATTGTCTTGTTGAGCTTGTCTACAGTCACTACGTCAATGATGCTTGCTTCATCTGTTGAAGTGAACACTACAACAGCATTCACACCATCTACATGGACTACTCTGTTTGATACACGCCAGCCGCTGCTTCCAGCACTCTGTCTAGGGCACATCAAGCTGTTGGTTGTAGAGTCATACACTACATATGCAACACCAGCATCTGTCTTGCCGGTGACTGACATCAAGTATAGTCCAGTACCAATCTCAGCAACATTGTGGATATGGGCAAACTTCTCAGCTGCATCACTGCTGTTCTTTGCTGTTATCTAAGCTGACAATATTCTTTTACAGCCACTGAAGTCATCATTGTATGTTCTATATAGTCCTTCAGTTGTTCCAAGATAGTAGCAGTGCTCAGACTTTGAGAAGATTGTTGTCTTTATTCCATCTGGCTCATTGACTCCAGATGATTGAGTGTAGACAATGCCAGTGTCAATGCCATACCAGTTTGTCATTGGGTTTGCTGTCACTTGTCCTCTAGCAAACTAGCCATTCACTGAAAGCACAACATCATGCTTTGGTGAGTATATTGCTGACATCTCTATGTCTAGACTGCTTGTCAAGTCCGATATCTATGAGAATTTCACAAACGGGTCTTGCAGTTGGTCTCCACTTAGCTCATCTTGGTCAAACTGCATCACATAGCTTGATATTGCTCTTTTTCCTATGTTGTCTATTTTCATAAGTGTTTTTTCTTTGCTGTATGGATTACTTCTATATTTACTTTGCACAGTAGAGCAAGAATGCCAACTGCTCTAGTCAAGTAATTTATAGTTGATGGACACTATTCAACAGATAAACAGTAGATTTTTTCCAAATGCTTTAGCAAAACTTAAAGTCTCAGTAAAAGACCGTAGCATAGAGAATGCTGAGCTTCCTAATAGCATAAAAGCACCACAAATGCAGAAAAACAAGTCTCTAGAAGACCAAAAGAAGCTGCCAGAAGTTGATGAGATATGGAGAAATCTTGGCTTAGGGAAGATAGACATATCATATGCGTGTTGTGGATATACACTAGATGGTAGGCCAATTCTCAATCAAGATGACTTCATAAACCTCTTGATAAACTATGGATTCACAATGCAGGCGATAATGCCATTCATAGAAGACTTTGCTGAGCAGTCTATGCAGCTAGACACTGCTCCAATAGTGATGTACTCAGCCAACACAGCAAAGATATTGTCTGACATTGGGCCAATCACTAGAAAAAAATGAGACTAATTTAAGCTTCTAGACAGTCTAGACAAGACTGTGAGAAATTTGATGTAGACTAGGCTTAGTTGGAGGTAAATAAAACTTGAATAGAAATTTTCAACAAAGGAAAGAACACATATGGCACACAGTCTACAAGAGTTTCTTAATGCGGCAAATGCTGACACAATCAGATGCACTAACCAGTTTCAAATCACTATAACAACTGGCTATTCTGACATTGACGCATAGATGGAGAACACACTTCTATATGGCCAGTCATTCACTATACCACAGAGGTCAAATGAGTATGCAGAAGTCAGTTTCAAAGGGTATTCAATGCCATTAGTGCCAACACGTATGACAATGGACCAAGAGCACTCAATGACTGTTCTTGATGATGTGAATGGCACTAACCGTAGACTATTTCTTGCATGGCTTGGCAAAGTCATCAATCCAGCAATTGATGATGGGTCTTTGTTTGAAGGCAACCGTGGAGTGAGTGAGTCAGTCATACGTCTTGAACTGTTTGACAAAGACAACAAGACAGTCATATAGACATACAAGTTCTTTGGCGTGAATGTCAAGTCAGTTGGCAACACAGCATTGACTTATGAGGGTGGAGACAAGAGCACTTTTGAAGTTGGATTCAACTCTATATATTGGCAGTGTGAGAACCACTAGAATGGAGCATTCACTGACTAGAAGTGACATCTTCTAAGCTATTTTTTGTTGACCTTACGCCTAGTAGAGATGCTAGGCGTAAGTGGGCTATGCTTAAGTTTAACTAGTTGCTAGAGACTGTAAAATGTCTATATGAGTAAATGCATAACAAAGTCAGCACCATATACTATTGATGTTGATGGCCATAAGTTCTATCTTAGGCCATCTGAATTAGTTGTATGCAGAGTTTCTAAGCCAAAGCATGGAATAGTAGAGTTCTCTATTGATGGTCTACGCGACTTAGAGTGGTATGAAGCAGAAAGTTTTGACCAAGAGCAGTTTGACACATTTCTAGAAGAAGTTCTTGGCCAACTGGTTAGAGTGTACATGCTTGAGGATGATGCAAGACTGTCATTTGATGCTCGAAAACTGAAGTCTAGACTACTAGACATGTTTGTTGAAGGAGATGCTGCATGACAATTCTTGCTTCATCAGACACGCATGGAAATCTAGATGGCATCAACTTAGATGGCATTGACATTGCTCTCTTTGCTGGTGACATTGCTCCATTACGAGGCATAAATGCATGGGATGCGTATGACCAACTAGAGTGGATGAACACTGAGTTCTACAGTTTCTGCTCCAAGTGGCCAACAACAAGCATTGCATTTGTGCCTGGAAACCATGACTTCTTTCCAATCATCAAAGAGAGATTTGGGTCTAGTCTACATGAGCATAGCTTGAAGTTGAATCTGGCAGCTAATGCAACTATGCTCATTGACAAAATGGCCGAGATCAAAAGCCTTAAGATATATGGAACACCTTGGGTGCCAATCATCTCTCATAGATGGGCATTTGAGTCTGAAAGCGACCATCTAAAGAAGAGGTTTTCTGCTATCCCTAAAGGAGTTGACATATTGTTGACGCACACACCACCCCGTGTCAACTACTTAGGGGTGTCTTTAGCGTATGGCATTGACTCAGACAACTTTGGATGCAGCGAGCTTACTGAAGAGATAGTCAAGAAAGAGCCAAAGATG